>Ga0222718_10002753_pt1 | contig 15501 bp, 12 predicted proteins | sample C33_27DmetaG_FD_165045 | JGI IMG/M metagenome (GOLD analysis project Ga0222718, IMG submission 165045) | Estuarine water microbial communities from San Francisco Bay, California, United States - C33_27D | ecosystem: Environmental > Aquatic > Marine > Unclassified | place: USA: California... | reverse complement strand
AACGACACGGTGGTACGCGAGGCCGAAGGCGTCGCTGCGGTGCATCGCGGGCTCCGGGCCTGTGCGTCGATCTTCGCTGTCGCGCTCCTCGCCGGGTGTGCCGCGGACGCGTCCGCTCCTCGAGAACTCAAGTTCGGACATGTCGGGGAGCCTGGATCTCTCTTCGCACTCTCCGTGGATGAGTTCGCCCGCCGGGCCAACGCGCGACTCCCTGAGGGGTGGGAGGTGGTGACGTACGGTTCCAGCCAGCTCGGCGGGGACGAGCTCCTTCTGCAGAAAATCAAGCTCGGCACCGTCGACTTCGCCCTTCCCTCGACCATCATGTCATCGCAAGTCGACGCGTTCGGTCTCTTCGAGATGCCGTACCTCGTGCGCGACCGGGAGCACATGGGGGCAATTGAAGAGGATGTCGTATGGCCCGATCTCGCTCCTCAGGCCGAGGCCGCGGGCTACCGGATGATCGCCGTCTGGGAGAACGGCTTTCGGCATGTGACCAACAGTCGGCAGCCGATCGAGACACCTGCCGACCTCGACGGGGTGAAGCTCCGGACGCCGAGCGGCGTTTGGCGGCTGAAACTCTTTCAGGCCCTCGGTGCAAACCCTACGCCGATGGCGCTTTCAGAGGTCTTCATCGGGCTCCAGACCGGTGTGATCGACGGTCAGGAAAACCCGCTTGCGCAGATCTGGGGCTCGAAGTTGTACGAGGTCCAGGACTATCTCTCGCTTACCGGGCATGTATACACGCCGGCGTACGTCGTCGTCTCGCCCACCCGATGGGACGGTCTTCCTCTCGAGGTTCGGGCAATTCTCGAGGAGGAAGCGCGCGCGACTCAGGCCTATGTGTACGAGGCTGCTACGCGTCTGGACTCGGATCTGCTGGATCAGGTACGTGAAGCGGGGGTGACGGTGAACGCGCCTGATCGTCAGCCGTTTCTCGATGCGAGTGCAGCCCTGTACGAGGAATTCGGCTCCACCGTTGACGGTGGGTCGGCCCTCGTGGAGCGCGCGGCGGCGGCGGGGTCGAACTGAACGTCGACTCTGCGAGGAAGGGGCTCGGCAAGCTCCTCGAGGTCATCGTCCTCACGCTCATGGCGGCGCTGGCCATCGTGGTCGTCGTCGGGGTCGTGTTCCGGAAGTCCGGAGCTTCACTTATCTGGTACGACGAGATCGCGTCGATCCTGCTGGCCTGGCTGACGTACTACGGGGCGGCCCTCGCAGCTTTGAACCGCGCTCATATCGGGATGCCGACGTTGGTCGACCGCATGAAGGGCGTGCAGCGCACTGCGATCGTGCTCTTTGGTGAGGTCTGCACACTCGCGTTCTTCGGCGTGCTCACGTGGGCTGGGATTCGGGTACTCACCGTGCTCGGTGGAACGACGCTCGTGTCGCTCCCGTCCGTCCCGATGTCGCTGGCTCAGTCGGTCATTCCGATCGGGTCGGTGCTCTTCATTGGTGCCCAGCTGCTGTCGCTTCCGGATGCGCTCGCGGGTCCATCAGACGGCGACGAGCTGCCTTCGGTACCCGCGGACGAATCAGACGACGGGAGGGCCGTCGATTGAGCCTTCTCGCGATCGCGCTCCTGCTGCTGGTCCTCGTCGTGCTGGGTATTCCCATCGCGATTGCTCTCGGGCTGGTCGCCGTGATTGCGATGATCACCGGTCCGGACGGCGTCGGCGCGCTACCGAACGCGGCCCTGGTCATGTTCGACGGTGCGACCTCGTTTCCGCTGATTGCCATCCCGCTGTTCATCCTGGCCGGGGCGATCATGAATGCCTCCGGGATCAGCCGCCGTCTGATCGCGTTCGCCTCGGCCATGGTGGGGTTCATTCGTGGTGGGCTGTCGATGGTCACGATCAGTGCCTCGCTCTTCTTCGCAGAGATCAGTGGATCAGCGGTGGCCGATGTTGCCGCGCTGGGATCGATTCTGATTCCGGCGATGGAGGAGAAGGGGTACTCGAAAGCGTTTGCGGCGGCCGTAACGTCGTCCTCCGCGACCCTTGCCGTCATCATCCCGCCCTCGATTCCGATGATCATCTACGGAGTCATGTCCGGGTCCTCGATCGTCGAGCTCTTCGTAGCGGGGATTGTGCCAGGCGTCCTTGGTGGTGGACTGATGATGCTCGTGGCGTATGGTCTTGCCCGAAAACACGACTTCCCCCGTGAGCAGGCGTTCGTGCTGCAGCGGGTGTGGGAGACGTTCAAGGACGCCGGATGGGCCCTCACGCTTCCACTCATCATTCTGGGTGGGATCTTTTCGGGTTGGGTCACCGCCACGGAAGGAGCGGGCCTGGCCGTTGTCGCCTCCATTCTCATCGGCGGGCTCGTCTACCGCGAGCTGGACTGGACGCTCCTGCGCAAAGCCATGCTGGAGGGCGGGCAACAGACGGCGGTCGTGATGCTCCTGGTCGCAGCGTCGGCGCTCCTCGGGGATTACCTGACGGAGGTCCGGGTGCCACAGCGGGTCGCCGAGGGCATCATGGGGCTGACCCAGGATCGCTGGGCAATCCTGCTTCTGCTCAACGCGTTCTTCCTCGTGATCGGATTATTCCTGCATTCGGCGGCTGCGATCATCCTGGTCGTGCCCATCGTCATGCCACTCGTTCAGGCCGCTGGTATCGACCCGGTACATTTCGGTCTCGTCGTCACACTCAATCTCGGGATTGGGCAACAGACGCCGCCGGTCGCATCGGTTCTGGTTACAGCATGTTCGGTCGCTAAAGCAGATATATGGGAGGTCAGCAAGGTGAACCTCTGGTTTATCGCCGTGCTCGTTTCGATGCTGCTTCTCGTGACGTATGTGCCTGTGGTCCCGATGGCTCTGGTGGAGCTGTTCTATCGATGAGTGAACGTGTAGTCCTCGAGGTTACGGCCCCGATCGCGACGGTGCGCCTGGATGGTCCAGAGCGACACAATGTGCTCGACGTGGCAGGCTGGCGGGCGCTGGCCGATGCAATGAACGGCTTGTCCGAGCGGGATGACGTCCTGGCTGTTGCGGTCCGCGGGACGGGTGGCCGGGCGTTCTCCGCGGGCTCGGATATTGGCGCATTCGCCGAGCAGCGGTCCACTCCGGAGGATGTCCGCTCCTACTCCGACGCGATCGCGAGTGCGATGCAGGCGGTCGGAGCATGCCGACATCCGACGGTGGCCATCATCGAAGGGATCTGCGTGGGCGGTGGCCTCGAGATCGCAGCCTGCTGCGACCTGCGGGTCTGCGCCGAGTCCAGCCGCTTCGGTGCGCCGATCAATCGACTTGGACTCACGATGTCGCATGATGAACTCGAGCCGCTGCTGCAGCTGCTCGGTCCCGGGCCGGTCCTCGAGATCCTGCTCAGCGGAGATCTGATGGATGCCGAGCGAGCGCTGACCCTCGGACTCGTGAACCGGGTGTGGTCCGACGCAGCCGTGGTGGAGCAGGGGTACGGCCTGGTTGCGCGGATCGCCGCTGGGGCACCACTCGTGAATCGGTGGCACAAGAAGTTCGTGCGTCGGCTGCTCGAGCGCCGGCCGCTCACGGATGAAGAGCGTGCCGAGGCTTACGAAGCGTTCGGTACCGCAGACTATCGGGAGGGTAGAACGGCCTTTCTCGACAAACGCGACCCGGACTTCCAGGGGTCGTGAGGTGAGCGGGTCTCTCACCGGCGTCCGGGTCATCGAACTGGCCCACATCATGGCGGGGCCGGTTTGCGGTCTGATGCTGGCGGACATGGGCGCCGACGTGATCAAGGTCGAGCGCCTGCCGAGGGGAGATGGCACGCGGAGCTTCGTACCGCCGGACATCGGAGGGGAATCCGCTGCCTTCATGATGCTCAACAGGGGGAAGCGCAGTATCGCGCTGGACCTCCGGTCGCCGGACGGCGTGGAGATTGTTCGTCGCCTTCTCTCGGACGCTGACGTCGTGGTGGAGAATTTCAGGGTCGGTACGATGGAGAAGATCGGACTCGGCTGGGATGAGCTGCGCGCGGAGAACCCTCGTCTGGTCTATTGCCAGATCACCGGCTTTGGTCGGACCGGGCCCATGGCGGACAAGGGTGGATTCGATCTGATCGCGCAGGGCTACTCCGGTCTCATGAGCATTACGGGCGAAGGTCCGGGGCGTGAACCCGTGAAGGTTGGAGCTCCTGTGACCGACATCACGGCCGGGATCCTCGCTGCCTACGGCGTCGTATCGGCGCTCTTCGAGCGGGAGCGGACCGGCGAAGGGCAGCTCGTCGACACCTCGCTCTTCGAAGCAGGCATCACGCAGACGTACTGGCAGAGCGCGATCGCCCTGGCCTCCGGGCACTCACCGGGCCCGCTTGGTTCCGCCCATCCACTGTCGGCGCCGTACCAGGCGCTCAGGACTTCCGACGGGTGGATCAACGTCGGTGCGTCCAACCAGCCCACCTGGCTGGGCCTGACACGTGCGCTCGCGATGCCGGAGTTGGCAGAGGACCCTCGCTTCATCGACAACGCCGGACGGATGGAGCATCTCGACCAGCTCGTCGAGGTCCTGGCTGGTCGCTTCGAACAGGAGACGACTGACGAGTGGCTGAGCAGGCTTGCTGCTGAGCGCGTGCCGGCCGGCCCGATCGCGTCCGTCGGTGAGATGCTGGAGCACCCTCAGACCGTCGCCCGCAATATGGTGGTGGAGACCGATCATCCGACGGCGGGGCGGGTCAGGTCGCTGGGGAGCGCGGTGAAGATGTCCGGGACTGGTCATCGGAGTCAGTCGGACGCCGGGTCGTCCGGAGGCACGCCGAGCCCGGCGCCACTCCTCGGCCAGCATACGCGCGAGGTGCTTGGGGATGCGGGCGTCAGCGATGAGCGGATCGACGTGCTCGTCACCCAGGGCGTGCTCGTCAGCTCAGATCCCAGAACGGCCCTGTAAGCCCAACTCCCTGCAGGATGTTCTGAGCTTCAGCGGCCGTGCGACCTCGCCATGTGGGCTCCATGCGCCCCGCGTACCATGGCTGAACCAGCGCCCACATCTGCTCGAACGACACGACGGCGCCACGTGGATGCCCCGTACGCGCGAGCCAGTCGTGTACGTGTCCTTCCGACCGGAAGGCGAGATAGTGAGCTCAGGTAAAGCCGATGTCGTCCCAGGCGTGCCCGATCGGAGTTACCAGATGAATGACACCTTCGTCGCCTTCGAGCACTCCGTCGCGAATGCCGAATTCGAGCGACTCGCCGCTCTCCGTACAGTGTGAACGCGTCCAGCCGTCGGTCCCGAGGATGGCCGGCACGCCGAGCGCGTCCCATGCGCAGTTGGCGTAGCACGTCATCTCTGGTGTCTCGACGACATAGTCCGTCGGCACTGCTGAGAACGGATTCGCCATCCAGACGCCGCCGTCAGGAGAGGTCGCGATCTCGTGCGCCTCGAAGAGCCTCTGCAGCGATACACGGATCTGGTGCTCCGTACCTCCAACGGCCGCAGCCATGGCACCGAGCACGGGTGCGCGCCCAGACTCGCCGAACGAGTGGTAGATCGTCGTGCGGACCGCCCAGTCGAAGTCGGTCATCGGGCCCGCCGCACTCACGAGCGGGTCCTCATCGGATCACACCGTAGCGCCTCAGCACCTCGATCGTCTCTTCTATTGGCAGGGCGTCGACCGTCCGCCCGTTACTCGTCACCGTCTCCGCCATGAGGAGTGAGTTGTAGATCGCCTCCTCCGTGGCCTCGACCGTCGCCTCGAAGAGCGAGCTGACATTCGCGTTCGACAGGTCGTCGTAGCGGTGCACCTCACCCGTCGTCGATCGGCGAACACCGTTCGCGGTGGAGAACGCGATCACGTAGTCACCTGATCCGTTGCTCGCGTAGGAGCCGGTACGGGAAAGGCCCATGATGGCGCGTCGGGCAACACGCTCCAGATTCCGATCCGAGAGGGGGGCGTCGGTGGCCACGACCATCATGATCGAGCCCCATTCCTGCACATCTGCATCGGGGTCATAGTCCTCGTCACGACCGATCTGATTGGCGAAGGCGTACTGGCCTAGTTCCTGTCCAACCGGTGCCCCTCCGATCTGCAGGATGCCGCCGAAGTTGGACTGGACCAGGACGCCCACGGTGTACCCACCCAGGCTTTCGGGTAGTACACGGCTACTCGTGCCGATGCCGCCCTTCCATCCGAATGCGACGGTTCCCGCGCCGGCTCCGACGGCACCCTCCTCGACTGGGCCTTCCGTTGCACCCTCGAGCGCGGCGACGACGTGTTCGGACTCAATGGGCCTCGACCGGATGTCGTTGAGTCCTCCGTCGTTGGTTTCGCCGACGAAGGCGTTCAGGGATCGGACATTGTCCATGCCGTTCAGGCCGAGCATCCACTCCACCATGGCGTCCGCTGCCTTCCAGACGCACAGGGTACAGGTCAGGAGGATCGGGGTCTCGAGCTCACCGAGTTCGCGGACCTGGGTGACGCCGAGGAGCTTCCCGTACCCATTCCCAACGTGAAGCGCGGCCGGCACCCGGCTCATGTAAGCATTGCCTGAGTGTGGCACGATGGCGGTGACGCCAGTCCGCACGTTCGGCGCCTGAATCACCGTGCTGTGCCCCACGCGAACGCCGGCTACGTCTGTGATGGCGTTGTGCGTTCCTGGTTGAAACACACCGACCTCGATGCCGAGGTCGCGTGCGCGCACCCGATCGACCGCCTGCGCGCGGATCAGTGACGGTGAGAGGGTCGAGACGAGCAGGAATGCGAAGAGCGATTGCCGGAGCACGGGACGTTCCTTGTGGTCAGGCTCCGGTCAGCAGCAGCCGGAGCGTGTCGAACAGCATGAGGCCTAGAAGCAACGGGTGGTAGAGGAGTGAGGCAAAGAACACACCTCTGGCGCGCTCGTCGGTCATGTCCAGGAGGGCACGGACGGCCATGCCCAGGAAGCCCAGACCAATCAGGCTCGCTCCGATGACGTAGGGCAGTCCCGTGAAGCCGAGGAATGTCGGCGCCATGCTGACGGGTATCAGCAGGGCGGTCGACAGGACCATCTGGATTCCGATCGACTTCGCCCCGCCACCCGGAATCAGCTTGAACCCCACCCGCGCATAGTCCTCCCGCAGCATCCAGGCGAGACCGAGCACGTGGGGAAGCTGCCAGAGGTACCCGATGCCGAAGAGGGCCAGTCCACCTGCGTCGATCGAGCCTGTGGCCGCGGTCCAGCCGATAAGCATCGGGAGTGCGCCCGGCACGGCGCCGGCCAGGGTCGCGACATAGGATCGCGTTTTGAGAGGCGTATAGATGCCGTGGTACATGAGGCCACTGGCCGCTGTGATCAGAGCCGGCAGGGCACCAAGGACGAGCGCCATGTACACCAATCCGCCGAGGAGCAGGGCGCTACCGAATCCAAGGGCCTCCATCTCTGAGACACGATGAGTCGGCAGGGGGCGCGTCCGGGTACGGTGCATCACCGCATCGGCGTCTCGCTCGACGAATTGGTTGAGCGTGAGTGCGCCGGCGGTGGCCAGGCCGGTTCCGGCCATGGTGTGCAGAGCGAGGGCGAGTTCGATGCGCCCACGACTGGCGACGAAGGCGCTGACCCCAGCTGTGACCATTACGTAGCCCGCGATACCGGGCTTGGTGAGCTCGTAGTACGCGCGAAGTCGCGAGCTGTTCGCCTGTGCGGTGGGCGCGTCCGCCTGGGCCATGGGGTGGAGCTGGAGTTGGGGCGAAACGCCGGCTGGCCGAACTGTGGGCCTCCGACGACTACGAAGCCGAAAGGTACCGAGGCGAGAAGGTCGGGCGAAGCGCCGTCGAGCCGATCCCGAGCCGACCCCGTTGAGGGGAAACTCTTCTATGCGTGTGCTGATCGGTCTATCTGGTTTGGCTGGGGATGGCGGTGTGCAACTCCGACCGGATCGCTCGTCTACGTATGGAACGCCCTGTCAGACATGTGTTCATGTTTTCTTTGCGACATTGTTGACACTTCCCTTGATCTGTTTATCCTATGTTCAACTTTGAATACCTAGCCATTTCCGTGGATGCCTCAATGAAACGTTTCTCCTCCCTCCGCCTCGCTGGCGTCATGCTCGCTGCGGTCGCTCTGGCTGCCTGCGACGACGAGACGACTACGCCGGTTCCTGTGCCGGGCACGATCGCCGCGACTGCTGTCGCAACGCTCGACCTCTCCACGCTCGTCGCCGCCCTGCAGGCGGCCGACCTCGTGAGCGCCCTCGAGGGTGACGGTCCGTTTACCGTCTTCGCTCCGCTCAACTCGGCATTCGCTGCGCTCGACCCGGCCGTCCTCGACGGACTGCTTCAGGAGGGCAACGTCGATCTCCTTTCCCGGATTCTCACCTTCCACGTTGTTCCTGGTGCCGCGGCTCTGTCGACCGATTTGTCCGACGGACAGTCACTGACGACGCTCGAGGGTGGAACCTTGACGGTCGGTCTGGCGGGCGGAGGCGTGACGGTGAATGGCGCGAACGTGGTCACCGCGGACATCGAGGCTTCGAACGGCGTGGTTCATATCGTTGATGGCGTTCTGCTACCGGGCGACACCGATGTGTACGAGACCGCCGTTCTGACGGCGGGAACGACGACGCTCGCCTCTGCGATTCTCGCGGCCGAGCTGGATGGTGCTTTGATGGGCACAGGACCCTTCACGGTCTTCGCACCCGTAAACGACGCATTTGATGCTGTCGATGCGTACACGCTCGGTGCTCTGCTCGAGGCCGGAAACGTCGACATCCTGACGCGCGTGCTCGGCTTCCACGTGATTCCAAATGTGAAGATCATGGCCGGCGACCTCACCGACGGGGCGATGGTGACGACGCTCGAGGGTGGAATGCTCACGGTCGACCTGAGCATGGCGGGCGACCCCATGATCAACGGAGTCAGCATTACCACGACGGACATTGAGGTCGACAACGGAGTCATTCACCTCGTCGATGAGGTGATCCTGCCAGGATTCAACGTGGTGGAGACGGCTACGATCACAGAGGGCTTCAGTACGCTGGTGGCCGCGGTGGGTGCGGCCGATTTGGCCGGAACGCTCTCCGACGAAACGGGCACGTTCACAGTGTTCGCGCCCACGAACGCGGCGTTCGAGGCGCTAGGGGGCACTGTTGGCCTTCTGCTGGAGACAGCCAATCTGCCGACACTGGCGGACGTTCTGACCTACCACGTGCTCAGCACCGAGGTCGGGTCGTCGGCCCTCGTTGACGGCCTGACAGCGCCCACGGTCGAAATGGGTAGCGTGACGTTCTCGGCCGATACCGGTTCGCCGAGCGGCTTCAAGATCAATGGAGCCAACATCACGGCGGTCGACATTCAGACGTCGAACGGCGTGATCCATGTCATCGATGCGGTGCTCACCGAGAGCATGGACATCGTCCAGCGCGCTCAGGTGACGGAAGGCACGAGCACGCTGGTCGCGGCAGTGGTCGCGGCAGACCTGGTCGGGACGCTCCAGAGCGACAACGGCGGGAACGGGTTCACGGTCTTCGCGCCGACCAATGACGCCTTCGAGGCGCTCGGCATGACCGTGGACAAGCTGCTCGAGATGGACAACATGGGCATCCTCGCGGACGTCCTGACGTATCACGTGCTTTCCGGTGACGTGCGTTCCTCGGCGCTCACCGACGGTCTTTCTACGGCCACGGTGGAAATGGGCGATGTGACCTTTTCGGCCGATGCAGGCTCACCCAGTGGCTTCAAGATCAACGGGGCGAACATCACTGCGGTGGACATCGTGACCGAAAACGGCGTGATCCACCTGATCGACGCTGTCCTGACCGAAAGCATGAACGTCGTCGAGCGTGCTGTCGTAACGCCGGAGACGCAGACGCTCGCGGCCGCTGTTGTGGCCGCGTCGACGAATGGCAGCGAAGACTTGGCCGCGACGCTGTCCGGCCCCGGCCCGTTCACGGTCTTTGCCCCGATCGAGGCTGCCTTCGAGGCGCTCGGTACGGACAAGCTCGAGGTGCTCCTGGATCCGGCAAATGCAGAGCTGCTGTCGGACATCCTGCGCTACCACGTGGTGGCAGGAGCCAAGGTGATGGCGGCGGATCTCGCCGGTTTGGGTGGAAGCGCCACCACCTATGACGGCGCTACCGTCTCGTTCGACCTCTCGGGTGACACACCCATGGTCAATGGGGCCAACATCATCGCCACGGACATCGAGGTCGAGAACGGCGTCATTCACCTGATCGATGGTGTACTTACCGAGACGCTCGACATCCCGCAGGTGGCGACGGTCAACGGTTTCTCAACCCTGGTGGATCTGGTTGTGACCGCGGGGCTGGCGGCTGACCTGTCGTCGCCGAACGGCGACTTCACGGTGTTCGCGCCGACGAATGAGGCCTTCAGCGCTCTGACCGCAGTTCCTGCAGGCGACGCACTCAAGAATGTGCTCCTGTACCACGTCGCCAGCGGCAAAGTCGAGGCGGGTGACCTCGCGACGGGCGACAACGTCGTCAACAGCCTGCTGACTGGTGAGACGTTCACGGTGAATGTCGGCTCGGCCGGCGTCACGATCACCGACGCGAATGACAACACGTACAACGTCACGCTCACCGACGTTCAGGCGGAGAATGGCGTGATCCACGTCATCGACGGTGTGATTCTTCCGACCCCGTAGCTTCCTAAGCCAAGCCACAGATCCAGGGGTCGGCGGGTCCCGGGGTGTTCGCACCCCGGGGCCCGTTATCTGTTCTGGGTCATGATGTAGGTGGTGCGAGCGGAAACTCGTCGTACGTCTTACCTGTAGTACCAAGGGCGAGATGACGATGAGCCAACCCCACGACATCACTGCGAGTGACCGGCGACGCCAGGAGCGATCCACCTGGCGCAACGGTCTGATCGCGTCCGTACTCCTCCACCTGATCATATTTCTGGGTTGGAGTGGCAACGTCATCCCGGACTCACCCTTCGCGGCGGCCGGCCCCAGGGCCGGCGACAATCGGGCGGCCGCGGGGTCGATGCAGGCGCTCAACATCCGGACGCCACCGAGCCGACCCATCATCCAGCCACCGACGCCGCTCGCGGTGAGCGTCGATGTGGAGACGGTCGAGTGGGAGGATGAGGTCGAGTACGACCCGGCGTCCGTGCTCGGTGAGAAGCCGGGACTCGATGAAGGTCCCGGTCTCGAGGACGGTACGGGGCAAGGCGACGGTGGGAACGCTGACGAGGGGTTCTACAGGCTTCAGCCGGCCACACCCCGGGGCATGATCATCCCTCCCACGAATCGAAATCTTCGTGGTACCGAGGTCCAGGTATGGGTCTTCGTCGATGAGCGGGGACGCGTGGTCGCTGATTCGACCCGCCTCGAACCACCGACCCGTGATCGTGGCTTCAACCGCCGCCTCATCGCAGAGGCCGCCGAGTGGGTGTTCCGGCCCGCGGAGCAGGAGGGTAAGTCTGTCGCGTCCTGGTTTCCTTACAGAATCACGATGTAGCGGAACCGTTCCCGGCCGAGGTAGGTTCGGTGTGCATGAGCGTTGACGACGATCGGCGCTCGCAGCCATCCCACGGAGTGTACTATGGACACGTTACCGAAGATCGGACGATTCCTCTTCGCGATCCCCATGGCAGGTTTCGGAGTCCTGCACTTCCTGATGGGCGATGCGATGGCCGGCATGGTCCCGATCCCGGGCGGGGTGATCTGGGTCTATCTCACGGGTGTTGCGCTGCTCGCGGCGGCTACGTCGATCATCGTCGGCAAACATGCCGTCCTTGCGACGCAGCTCCTGGGCCTGATGCTGTTGATCTTCGCGGTTTCGGTTCACCTCATGGCCGTGCTGGGCGGAGATCAGGCCGCGATGTCGATGGTGCTCAAGGACACGGCTCTGGCCGGTGGCGCCTTCATTCTGTCCGGCGTCCTCGCTGCCGAGGAGGGCGGCTCTGAGGTCTGACCTCAGGGTCTGATGGCCGGGGCGTGACGAACTGACTCGCCGGCTAGCCGTCCTGTTTCATGGGGTATAGGAGTAGGTTACTCGGATGACGCAGACCGCCCGCGCAAGGAAGCGCATCCTCTGGGTCGATGATGAGATCGACCTCCTGAAGCCACATCTGCTCTTCTTGCAGGCGCGGAACTACCACGTGGATGCGATTTCCAATGGTGACGATGCGCTCGAGCTCATGCGCGCGGCACCGTACGACCTGGTCCTCCTGGACGAGCAGATGCCCGGACGGAGTGGCCTGGAGGTCCTCGAGATCATGCGTCGCGAGGCCCCGCATCAGAGGGTGGTCATGGTTACCAAGTCCGAAGAGGACCACACCATGACCGAGGCGATCGGGCGCCGTGTCGATGACTATCTCGTGAAGCCCACGTCGCCCCGGCAGGTGCTGAGTGTCGTGACACGAATCCTCGAAGGCTCTTCGATTCGTCAGGCGAGAGCCGCTCAGGACTTCGCCGCACGGTTCGGCACGCTATCGATCAACGCACAACAGGCTGCTAGTGCTGAGGAGTTCGCCTCGGTCTATACGGAACTGGTCGACTGGCAGCTCCTGCTCGGGGAAGCGGGCGAGGAGGGTCTGCTCGACACCGTGGCCTCTCTGGTCACGTCACTCCGACGGGATTTCGGCGAGTGGGTGATGCGCGAGTACCCGAAGTGGATGGAGGACGTCCCTGACCGGCCGCGTCTGTCCGTGGATCTGGTGCGCGAGTTCCTCGTTCCCCGGCTGTCGTCGAATCCGGTGTACTTCGTGGTGCTCGACTGTATGCGTCTCGATCAGTGGCGGGCTATGGCTCCGCTGCTCGCCGAGTTCTTCGAGATCGAGGAAACGGTCCACTACTCGATTCTTCCGACCGCCACTCCGTACGCGCGCAACGCGATCTTCTCGGGGCAGTATCCGGATCAGATCGCGGAGGCCCGCCCGAGCTGGTGGGACGCATCCGACGATGAAGGCAGCCTGAATGCCTTCGAAGACGAGCTCCTCGTCGAGCAGCTCAAGCGTCTCACCGGTCGTGACGTTCCCGTGCACTACGAGAAGATCTTCTCGGATCGCCAGCGCGAGCAGGTGCGCGGTCGGGTCAACTCGGCATTGAAGACGCCGGGATCGGTCATCGCCCTCGTCTTCAATTTCGTGGACCTCATGACGCACGGTCGATCTGAATCACCGATCCTCATGGAGGTCGCTCGGGACGAGGCTGCGCTGCGGGATCTGACGCGTGCATGGTTCGAGCGCTCGACGGCGTTCGACATCCTCCGGGAGGCGGCGCGACGTGGGCACGAAGTCATCCTCACGACCGATCACGGCTCGATCCTTTGCCAGCATCCGTCGACTGTCTTCGCCCGGAAGGACGCCACCAGCAACCTGCGCTACAAGTTCGGGCAGGACCTGCGGGCTGAGCAGCGTAACACGGCGTACATGACGCGCGACGAGGGACATTTGCGGCTTCCGGCGGGCAGGCTCGGCATGTCGTACCTGATCGCGCTCGAGGATTATTTCTTCGTGTATCCCACGAAGCTTCGTGAGTACCAGGCACGGTATCGCAACTCCTTTCTCCACGGAGGCATCAGCCCCGAGGAGATGATCGTGCCGGTGGCGAGCCTCAAACCGCGCCGATAGGGACACTGAGCATGTCTCTGTACCCGCGCCTTGTCGGGTTCGTCCGACCCCACTCCACCACCATACTGGTCGCAGTTGCGGCGGCAGCGATCTATGCGGTGCTGGATGCGACGACCTATGTACTGCTGATCCCGTTCGTGGACGCGCTCTTCGTGAGCGGTGGCGCCCCGCTGGCATCGAGCGACAACGGAGTCCAGCGACTCCTCGACGCGACAGTCTACACCTGGGTCGACCTGACCGGTGATCCCCTGGTTGCGATCGGACGCATCATCGTCCTCATCCTCTCGGTCTTCCTCGTCAAGAACCTCTTCGCGTTCGCCCGTGTGTATCTGCTCGCGCGCGCGGAGCAGGGAGTGAATCGGGATTTGCGCGACGAGGTCTACGACCATCTGCTCGACCTTGACCTCGCGTTCTTCGGCCGAACACGCACGGGTCAGATTGTGAGTCGGCTGACTACCGAAATCGAGCAGTTCCGGATGCTGGTGACGCGCGAGGTCTCGCGCCTGGTGAGCGCCGTCTTCGAATTCCTCGGTGCGCTCGCGTTCATGCTGCTGATTTCGTGGAAGCTGACGCTCGCGGCCTTCGTGGTGATTCCGGTCGCCATGGGCATTTGGGGTCCGCTCGTGAATGTCCTGCGTCGGAGAGACCGACGGGTACTCCAGCTCGGGGGTGAGGTCAACGCGCATATCGTGGAGACGCTCGCGGGGGTCCGGCTGGTGAAGTCATCGTCGGCCGAGGGGCGCGAGCGCGCCCGCTTCCATGGGCTCACGGCGGACTACTTCCGGCAGTTCATGCGGGCTGAGGTGGCCCGGTCGATGGCGGCCCCTATGACCGAGATGCTGGCTGCGGCCGGGACTGGGGTCATTCTCTGGTACGGGGCCCGACTCGTAGTCGGTGCGGACATCACGGGTGCTCAGTTCGTGGGCTTCCTCGGCTTGTCGCTCAAGCTGTACGCGCCGGTCAAGAACGTGGCCAAGTTCCCGGCTATGGCGCAGCCGGGACTGGTGGCCGCAGAGCGCGTATTCGAGTTCCTCGACGCGAAGGCAGAGATCACGGATCGGCCGGACGCCGGACCGGTCGAGGGCTTCGAGCGTGACATTGTGTACGACCGCGTGACCTTTGCATATCGCGATGGCGAACCGGTGCTCGAGGATGTTTCCTTTACCGTACCCCGAGGAAGTGTCGTGGCTCTCGTGGGGCCGAGCGGAGCGGGTAAGAGCACGGTCGTCGACCTCCTGAGCCGCTTCTTCGACGTGACCGACGGTTCGGTGTCTATTGACGGCCGGGATGTGAGGGACCTGCGTGTCACCGAGTTGAGGTCGCTCATGGGTATCGTTTCCCAGGAGACCGTGCTCTTCCACGATTCGGTACGAGCCAACATCGCGTATGGTCGCCCGGATGCCTCGGTTGAGCAGGTCGAAGCGGCCGCGCGCGCCGCGAACGCGCACGAGTTCGTCGAGCGGATGGAAGACGGGTACGATACGCTCGTTGGAGAGCGCGGTGTCGAGCTATCCGGTGGGCAGCGTCAGCGAATCGCGATTGCACGTGCGATCCTGCGTGACCCCCCGATCCTCGTCTTCGACGAGGCGACGAGCGCGCTAGATACCGAGTCGGAGCGGCTCATTCAGGACGCGATCGAGCGACTCCTCGAGGGGCGGACGGTCTTCGTTGTGGCTCATCGTCTGTCGACGGTGCAGCGAGCCGACCAGATCCTCGTGCTCGAGGGTGGTCGGATTGTCGAGCAGGGGGACCATCAGACGCTGCTGGCGCAGAGTGGACGGTACAAGCGGCTCCATGACCTTCAGTTCGAAGCCGCCGCGCCGATCACGCAGACATGAGCGAGATCGCGCGCGGGGCGTCCAGTCAGACGGTCGTAGAGGTCCGTCCTTCGTTCCGCCATCGAGTCGAGTACGTAGCGTATCGGGTTGCGCGGGCGGTCCTCTGTGCTCTTCCCGAGGGGATCGCCGTTCGTCTGGCCGCGGGTCTCGGCTGGATCGCCGGGGTCATGGTTCGA
>Ga0222718_10002752_pt1 | contig 15502 bp, 16 predicted proteins | sample C33_27DmetaG_FD_165045 | JGI IMG/M metagenome (GOLD analysis project Ga0222718, IMG submission 165045) | Estuarine water microbial communities from San Francisco Bay, California, United States - C33_27D | ecosystem: Environmental > Aquatic > Marine > Unclassified | place: USA: California... | reverse complement strand
TTGTGTCTCTTCCATTATTTGATATAAAGAAGCCAATTTCATAAATTTTTTATTTCTAATATTTTTTATAATATCAATTTTTTTGATAGGTTTAGTATTTTTATTAGCCTTGGATGCCCGTTTTCTCACTTTTGTTTCAACTTGCGTAATTTTATTAGCCTCGGATGCCCGTTTTCTCACTTTTGTTTCAACTTGCGTAATTTTATTAGCCTCGGATGCCCGTGTAGTCAATCTATTAGGTGGCTTTCTTGTCCTGACAGGTCTCGTTGACATCTTACATTACACACACAAAAAAAGTACCTAAGTCACGCTTAGCACCCTGAATAATCAATTGACTCAAAATCAAATATGAACTCTCAATCTATCGCTACCTACATCGCCAACCTTGAAAAGGAGAACGTTGAACTCAAAGAGCGACTCCGCAAATCCGAAGAAGAAAAGGCTATTCTCGAGTACGAAACCATGCTCCACTACGCCGAAGTGAGTGATAATGAATCGGTTGCGTCTGACGCAGACTCGGATTATATCGAAGTGAGTGAATCGGAATCGGAATCGGAATCGGAATCGGAATCGGATGATTACTTTGTGTGCTACAACTTACCCCTCACGGACGCTTTTGATGACCTCGCTCAAGAGGAAGAAAATGAGTTCAAGAAATCCGTGTATGAAAGGGCGGCCAATATCATCTATCATCTCGATTTCAAATTAAGCAATGGTCAGCAAATCGGTCACCTACCGGGTATTGGGAAGGGTGTCATCCGAAAAATAAATGAATTTCTTGAAACCGGTGAAATTAAGAGATTCAAGACATTCGCTACGAACGAAAATATTGCAGAACAATTGGATTTACTCGCACGCGTGGAGAAAGATACTCACAAAAGCGAGGCTTACGAGAAGGCCGCTGACGCTATTCGCAAACTCAACTTCGAAGTCACGAATGGAACTGAGATTTCACAAGGACCCCACAAGGTACCGGGTATCGGTAAAGGTATCGCGAACAAGATTGATGAATACATCGTAACCGGTAAAATTAAGAAGCTTTCGTGCGACGAGAACTTGGGTCGCCTCAATATCGCTCCGCGACGCGTCGTTAAATAATAATCATTTTAATTTAATCTTCCTTATCATCTAACACCAACATCCTCCGAACTTCATCGTACACGACACTCAATAGCGCCACCTTATATGCGAGAAATCCGACGAAGGTTGCCCCATAATCAAAATCAAATGCAAAAGGTGCGCTATTCCACACAGTTTCAAATATGGCAGTTCCTATTGGAGCTAATAACTGTTTTTGAAAATGTGAATTTTCTATGTTATCCACGTGTCTTTCGAGTAGCGCGATGTATGCGAAAGATGTTGCTACACCAATGGTAGAAGAGACACCTTGTTCTGCTCCATGTGTGATGAAATACATGGACGTCAGTGCACTACCATATCCGAGCGTTGCGCGGTTAATACGTTTTTTGAGTTTATCGTAATCCGTTTTAGGTTCAGCAGTGGCTCGTACGACTGCGTTATGGATGGACCACATTTATGAAATAAGCCGTATATTCCTTAATTAAGATAAAGATTACACGGTCTTATAAGTAAATGTCTGAACTCCGTGTGAAAAAACTTGTTCAAGATGCTATTATTCCAACTCGTGGTTCTAGCGGTGCTGTTGGATATGATTTATACAGTGTCGATGAAGTTGTGCTGCCTCCTTCGCAACGAACTCTTGTCGGTACGGGGGTCGCAGTTGTTTTGCCAATGAACGTATATGGACGCGTTGCACCGAGATCGGGTCTTACCGTGAAGCATGGCATTCATGTGGGTGCGGGTGTTATTGACCCGGATTACACTGGAGAAATTAAGGTCGCTCTTTTTAATCTCGGAGACGCTCCGTTTGAGATTAAGAAGGGTGATAGAATTGCTCAACTTGTTTTAGAGAGATGTGAAACTCCGGATGTACGAGAGATTGATACACTCGACGAAACTGGACGTGGTGCTGGTGGATTTGGGTCAACGGGTGCTTAATATATTTTTCGTTCATCACAAAACCACAACATTTCTTCTGTGGGCATGAACAGAATACCTTTACGCATCGTCATCCATAACTTAGCCTGTTCAACGGATGGGTAACTCCATAATACCCATCTTTCCCAGTACCCCACGCGAGAGGGATCGTCCCAATTTTCTTCAGTACTGGTGTCTGCATATAACATGCCACGGTGTATCTCATATAGGTCTGTTTCTACTCGAACTTCCCTGGGTATCTCGGCACCTTTACGAAGTAGGTGTGCACGCATGAGCCTTGGGTTCCCATGATCTGTGTAATCTGGTGAATCCATAGAACCTATATCGATTGTTTTTTTGTTTGGTAGAGTGACCCTATATTTATGCGTGAGTGTGGGACTCGGCTTTAACACTACGTGCATATAATTTAGTGAATTTTAGTTTATTGCTTTTTTAACACGACAAATTTAATATCACCCTTTTTAACATTGCCTCGTGTCATCGGATTTTTAAATAGAACCATGTTTCCGTTTGCGTTTATGGCATTCGTCATGGACATGCGCGCCATTTTACGGAATGAATTTGGTGAAAGATAAAGTTTTTTTATCTTGACAGCCTTGTCACCCGATTTAAAAGTGTTTATAGTTATTGGATCTATTGGAAGATTCTTCACATTCATATTTTTCCATGTAATCTTATTTGTGTTTTTGTTTTGATCTGAATTCTTTTTCATCTTTTTTTCGTTTTTGGAATAATTTGACGCATTTGGTCTGTTATTGTTATTGAAATTAATTCTTCGACCTATTAAACCTGCGTTATCAAAAGACATCAGTTCTCTTCGCATACGCCTGAGGTTATTCAAACTTTGACGCGTGATAATACCCGGGCTCACATTTTGTATGACGCGCACTGGACTGTTAGGTGTTCTAGGAGGTGTTTCTATGACAACTGAATTATTATTCATACCTACTTTAAACAGATATTTTTATTGCCTAAGTCAATCAAGGTGAATGAGATATTAAGAAACATGCTTGATATTATTAGGGCAGTCGTCGGCACGGGAGGTCCATTGTTGGTCGAACACAAGGGGCGCGTCATATGTGAACAATGTATGATAATCACACAAGACCACGTCAACCGGATGATTGATAAAATTAAAGATGTTAAATTTACTAAAATTGAACAAACTTCAGATCGCTCGTTTTCAATTTCTTAACGACGAAACGCGTTTCTACCAAACGCATGTATGCATAGACCGCAAATAATTCGATAGTGTGTAATCTATTATATAACTGCCACACAAACATCTTCAATATATAGTTGTCGCGTTTATTCCAAGTTTGGTCCCTCGTAGTAGTCTTCGTTCTGGCCATAAATTATATAAAAACGTAGGTTCTAAGTTATGTATGAAGTCATACACATCATTCGATGGCATCACCATTAAGGTGGGTGAGAACGCGAAAGATAATGATGCATTGACACAATCGAGTTTTCCAAATGAATGGTGGCTACATACAGACGGTGGTGCTGGTTCTCATGTCGTCGTATGTTATGAAGAAGATGTACTTCCTAAGGAAACAAAGCGAGATGCTGCTATGTTAGCAGTCCGTCACAGTAAATGTGTGAACGAAAGGAATGTCCGCGTAAACTTGGTGCGTGTCGGTCAAGTTATGAAATGTGATAGATTAAAAAATCATGGACAAGTGTATTTGGATGGTGAGGTCATGCAACTTACCATTTTTCCTCGTAAAGAAAATGAGCGCCTTGAAAGGTTATTAAAAGCGAGGTGCAATTCGTAGTATATGAGTCACCACTTTAGAAGTTGTACCAGTTTCTGGCATTAATAATCTTTCGACTCTTATTATATACTTACGCTTCAAATGAGACTTATCGTGTAGTTTTACAAATAAATAAATATTAAAACGTGATATATAGTATATGATTATTTACATAGACAGATATAAACCCAGTCACGTAGGAGTCAGGCATTACGAAGAAAAGGGTTTGGGTATAATTACATACGACGATATAAGACCAGGTGAACTTATATATGAATTCCCTATTTGTAAAATGCCAGAAGAAGACATTACTATAGTTTCTAGTGCTGGATACACAAATTTTATACCTCACAAACACTTGTGTGATTTTGCTATAAAGTATAACATTTTTCCGTATTGGGATTGTCTTCTTAATCACGGTGATAAGCCAAATGCATTTCACGATTATAAATTTGAAAGTAAAAACGGCAGAATTTTTAGTAAATTATATGCCATGAAATATATAAAGGCGGGTGAAGAAATACTTATAAATTATATGGATTTGGTTGATCCTTTGTATGTACTATTAGATGGTTTATATATTCCAAGTAGTTATTTCGCAAAATATATACCAAATGAATTTCCATCTTAATTAAAATTTAAACGCGGTATTCCCGATAGGGAGATTATCGAAGCGCTTGTTTTATACTTGTTTCAGTTCAAACTTGAGTAATGTCCTGCTATGTAATACACATCTTCAAATCCCAAATCAATTAATTTCTCTGCCGCAATCCTTGCCCTCTGTCCGGTGTTGCAGTAGACGAGCAATCCTTTTTTTGGAAGTTCTGTCGTTGTTTTTTCGTTCATTTTGTTGACTGGCAAATGTAACGCTCTTGGGTAGTGACCAAGTCTGTACTCTGTAGATGTTCGTACATCTATGACTTTCTTTATCTTTCCACTTTTGATCAGTTTCTTCGCTTCCGAAGCGGAGACCAAGTTTTCTCCTGTGAATGTGTACGCGAGAGCGGCCGCACCGAGTGCTATGACGAGAGGTATCATTTATATATACTTGTATAAAGATTACACCCGAATGTTATTCATGAGTCTTCAAATTAAGAAGCTACACGAAGATGCGATCATTCCTACACGGACTTCACCTGGGTCCGTTGGCTATGATTTATATAGCATGGAAGAAGTAATCGTCCCGCCACTCGAACGTGCTTTTGTAAGTACTGGTGTCTGTGCACACTTGCCACCTGGTGTTTATGGTCGTATTGCACCTAGATCCGGTTTGACACTTAAGTATGGCATTCAAACCGGTGCGGGTGTCATCGACCCAGATTTTACGGGTGAGTTGAAAGTCATCCTACTTAATCACGGGAGTGAGCCGTTCGTCATTAAGAAGGGAAATAGAATTGCACAAATGATTCTGGAAAGGTGTGAAACACCTCTCATCGAAGAAGTACAAGAACTCGTGGAAACGCAGAGAGGAAATCGTGGTTTCGGGTCTTCTGGAAATTAATTTAGTTGGAGAATGCAATACCTGCCATACCATCTTTCACTCTCAAAATATTGTAGTTTACAGCGTAAACTCTATATAATCCATCATTGGCACCGGAGCTTGGACTTTGAATGGTAAGTTTCGCATTATCTATGCGAGAGAAGTTCAAAGAGCCACTTGGCTGTGACCGGTTCATGGTCAAGCAGAATGGCCACGTGAAGAGTGGAACCGCATCAAGAGATGATGGCGCGAGTGCAGTGGTGTGCATTTCGTGAACAACATTATGGTGGAATGTGTTCGAACCATTTTCGAATAGGGCGAGGCCGTTAATGTAAAGCGACGCGGTATCGAAACTGTAATCACTCGCCCATCCAGTACCAGACACATTTGACGTTGTCAAGTGGAGCGCCTTGACTGGATGGTTGAAATAAGTCAAATCGATAGACGTGTCAGTCTTTGTCATTGGTTGATATTGCACTTGGGTCATGAGGATTTCGTGTTCTTGTGACGTGAAATGCTCGCGTTCGGCGGTGTCCAAGTATGCATACATACCGTATATTTTTGGGCTCGCCCCCAAGTTACCGAGACCAGAACGGCACTTGATTCGCAATTCAACTTCGTGATATTGCAACGCCACCAATGGGAGCGACTTAGTCCAATCTTCGCTGAAGAAGAATGGTACCATGTAATAATCGGACGCGGTACCAGCGACACCCTTCGCGTTATCGGCGACTGCTTCCGATGTCACGGAGCAAGATGCCTTGGCTTGTGTATCGCGGTACACAACGTTGTGAACACCTTGTACATACAAGGAATCGAACTTGCAAACTTCTTGCCCACCAACGTGAAGACTGAATTCAGTCACACTGGTATCACCCGAAGAAAAGAGGCCATCAGTGTTTACGCCAATATTGGAAATATTTGGGTGTTCCACCCATATGTAGCTCAAAAGGTCACCCTTCGAGCGAATTGGTACGACAACTTCCGCACCACTCGTGAAAGTACCGATGTAATCCATGCGCTCTGGCTTGAGAGCAAAGTTCGTGTAGCGCTTGTAGTTTTGGCGCCAGAAACTGACTTGGGGTTCGCCAGTGATGTAGGCATCCTGAGCCCCGACTGATACAAGATCGACAAGTGCAGCTGACATAATTATTATTAAATGATATTAAAATTTTAGGTACATAACGAAGTATGGTTGTCTTCCAAGCACTCACCTGGGAGACCAAGGATACAGACGACGAACACTTGATCAGTATCTTTGGTAAAACAAGTGAGGGTAAGTCTGTATGTGTAACGACGGCATTTACACCTTACTTTTTTGTAAAGTTGCCTCGTAATATAACACAACAAAAGGTGCAAATCATATACAACAAAATCGAAAAGGCGTGTCCTGGTTGTCTCACGAGTTATAACACGATTCACCGCAAAGATGTTTGGGGATTTCAAAACAATGAGCAATTCCCATACCTTCAGTTATTTTTTAGAAATCTCGCTTCGAGACGCATGGTTGCTGGACGTCTTCGACGACCACTTCCAGATGAAAGTATTCGCATGAAAATGTACGAATCTAATTTGGACCCGGTACTTCGACTCATGCACAGAACTGGTATTCAGTCAACTGGATGGCTCGATACAGGTGATTTATGTACAGCTGCGTATAACGCGCACGTTGACATCGACCTCGAATGTAAGAATTGGCGTGAGTTAAAACCAGTTGAAAATCCGAAAACTGCACCTTTTGTAGTTGCATCCGTGGATATTGAATGTAATAGTTCTACTGGTAAATTCCCCGATGCTGATATCCAAGGTGATGCATGTTTTCAAATCGCAATTTCACTCTGTAAATTTGGGAGTGACGAACCATACGATAAAACCTGTCTATGTTACAAAAAGACTGATCCGGAATTGGAAGGTTCTACTATTCTGTCGTACGATACTGAACGCGAAATGTTAATGGCATTCCGTGAATATTTACATGATAAGGACGTAGACATCATCACTGGGTGGAATATATTTGGGTTTGATTTGGAATATTTGATGAAACGCGCCATCGTTACGCGATGTGACCTCAAATTTTTTCAATTGAGTAAACTTCGTGGCCATAATTGTGAACTTACCCTGAAGAAACTTTCTTCGAGTGCACTGGGTGATAACGACTTAAAACTCGTGAGTATGCCTGGTAGATTTATATTTGATTTGTTTCATGAGGTGAAGAAAGGTTACAAACTCGACTCATATAAACTTGACAACGTGTCTAAACTGTACCTCGGGGACAATAAAATTGATATGCCGGCGAAAGAAATGTTTGCACGCTACAAAGAAGCCGATCCAGTAAAACTGCGTGAAGTTGCAGAGTATTGTATTAAGGATACATTGCTTCCTCATAGACTCTTGTCTAAATTATGCATTCTTGTAAATCTACTGGAAATGGCGAAAGCAACCTGGACTCCATTATGTTATCTCGTCGAACGGGGACAGCAAATTAAGGTGTTTAGTCAACTCACAAAGAAGGCGCGGGAAATGGGATTCATGGTACCCACAATTCAATATGGTCAGATGGGTGACCAAGGATATGAAGGTGCCACTGTTCTTGACGCTCAAAAGGGTGCATACTATACACCGATTACAGCGCTTGATTTCGAAGGTCTGTACCCCTCCATCATGATGGCACACAACTTGTGTTATTCGAGTCTTGTTATGGATCCTAAATACGAAAACGTACCTGGTGTGGAGTATGAGACATTTGAGATTCCTGTACCGAGTAAAGTTGAGGGGCAACCACCGACAAAGCGTCTATGCAAATTTGCACAAGGTGTTCCAACGTTGTTACCCAGCATTTTACTTGAATTGAAACAATTCAGGAAGCAAGCGAAGAAGGATATGGCGGTATCCACAGGTGCACTCAAAGCGATGTATAATGGTAAGCAATTAGCTTACAAAATTAGTATGAATTCCGTGTATGGATTCACGGGTGCATCAAAGGGGATACTCCCATGTGTAAACATCGCGTCTACGGTAACAACAAAAGGTCGGAGTATGATTGATGAAACAAAGGAGTACGTGGAAAAGAACTTTCCGGGTGCGAAAGTGAGATACGGTGACTCTGTTACACCCGATACACCTCTTCTTATTCGTCAAGATGGTCATGTAAAGACGTGTAGGATTGACTCTCTTGTTAATGCATATGAAACGAGGGATGACGGTAAAGAAGTGTCCGTGATTGATGCCGAGGTATGGACTGAATGTGGGTTTACACCTATCAAACAAATCGTAAGACATAAAACTGTTAAGAATATTCATAGAGTTTTAACTCACACTGGCATTGTGGATGTTACAGAGGATCATAGTTTACTTTTAGAGAATAAGGAAATGATTAAACCATGTGAAGTTTCAATCGGTACCAAGTTATTACATGGAAATTCCGTAGATGCGTTCGATGGTAAAGATAACTCGGTTACAGTTGACGAAGCAAAGGTCATGGGTTTCTTTTTTGGTGATGGATCTTGTGGAACGTATCATACTGCAAATGGGGTTAAACGAACTTGGGCGTTAAATAATTCGAACATGAGTTATTTACTCGAAATGCAAAAATTATGTCCATTTGATACTTCTATATACGATACAATTGACAGTAGTGGCGTATATAAGTTATCTGCGAATAATGATGTAAAATCCGTCGTTGAACGTTATAGAAAATTGTTTTATAACAGTCATAGTGAAAAGATCGTTCCTTCGTGTATATTGAATGGGACAATTGATGTGGTGGCGTCTTTCATAGAAGGATATTATATGGCTGATGGTGATAAGGATATACATGGGTACAATCGCATGGATTGTAAGGGTAAAGAAGGTTCGATGGGATTATACATTCTCGGGAGGCGTATGGGGTATAACGTGTCTATAAACTCGAGACAAGATAAGAAAAATATATTACGGCAGACATGGACAAAGAATAAACAACGAAAATCACCAACGGCTATTAAAAAAATCGAGATACATGGGGAAACCAATGACTATGTTTATGATCTCACCACTGAATCTCACCATTTCCATATTGGCCCGGGAGATATGATTGTGCATAATACCGACTCAGTAATGGTTGAATTTGATGTAGGTGACCGTAAAGGCATCGAAGCCGTCGAATATAGTTGGGAAATTGGTGAACGCGCCGCCGAAGAATGTAGTGCACTTTTTAAGAAACCCAATAATCTAGAATTGGAAAAGGTGTATTGGCCCTATTTCCTCTATTCTAAAAAACGATATGCCGCAAAGCTCTGGACACAAGGAAAAGATGGAAAGATGAACATGGATTATATAGATGTGAAGGGTCTTCAGCTCGTGAGACGCGACAATACTGCGCACGTACGGGAAGTTTGTAAAGAACTTCTTGATGTTGTGCTCGAGAGTAATGACACAGAAGCTCCGAGAGCTCTGGCTCTTCAACGTGCGATTGAACTGATTGAGGGAGACGTACCCATTGAAAAGCTCACACTTTCACAGGGTCTTTCAGATTCATATAAAGTAAAAGGACAGAGTGTATCAATTAATAGCCCTAATATCGATGATATAAATCAAGCACATGTACAAGTTGTGAGAAAAATGCGCGAACGCCAACCCGGGTCGGAGCCACAATCGGGTGATAGGGTACCATATGTACTCATTAAAACGGATGACCCAAAAGCTAAGGCTTTTGAAAAGTCTGAAGATCCAAAATACGCGAAAGAAAATGGTATCCCCATTGATTATGAATACTATTTCATGAATAAATTTATAAATCCAGTGTGTGACCTCATCGAGCCGTTGTTCGAAGATCCAAAAGAAGAAATTTTCGGCGAATTACTCACCAAAATCAAACCAAAAAGAAGGCCAAAAAAGAAGAAAGAAACACCCGTCGAAGAATTACCATTTAAAAACTAGGTGCGTTAATGTAATAAGGATGAAGATATCTGAGAATCTCGCGAGAGTATTCGAGGATGAGGTGGAAAAGGTGTGTCATGAAAGAATGCTTTTATACGCGCGCTCAGTATCGACCATTCACAACATACCCCTGAAGCTTCTTTTGAGAGATTTACCCAATCCAGGTGGATATTGTATGGGTATTAAAAGGGGTGGTGAGCCCTGTACTAGAAAAGCGAGTCACGATGGTTATTGTGCAACGCACGCCGCCGCACCCAAACTTCATGAACCCGTGACCATGGGTGCAACTATTAGACACAATCACGCGTTTCCTCCCATGTATAAAGCTGGATGTCCCGCATGTGAATCATCTAATAATAACCAATTTAGAGATTTGAAGCTTATGATGTAATATGAGGAAATCAGATATCCTACTAAATTCAATCGATTCATTTTATTGTACACCAGAAAACGGGCAAACGCTCGTACAAATTTTGTCTAAAACTGGTGGTATTTCTCTCCGAAATCTGGAATGGTTCATCACGAACTATTCTAAGAAAACTAATTTGATGTACAAGACAAACGAAGGTAAGATTTTCAGCGTGCATTGTGCTTATAAATCTACTCTTGATGGATATAGCAAGAAATTATTTGACCCCTTTTGTCGGTCGGACAAAATCTCATATAAAGTCCCCGGTACAACTGATGAAATCAATACGACGCTCGCGCAACTCAATTTCATCAAATGGTGTATTAAAAATGGGATCATTAATTACATAAAAGAAAATAAAGATAAATTATTCGGCAAGTGATTCTTCGTATATAATACGTGAATTTTCACTCATACCTTGTTCTCCTAAACTTGGAGAATACGATATGGGCTCACTTCGAGATTCAAGGTAGCCGTTTTCAAATGTAAGCGTCTTATACGCTGTGTAGTATATATGACATGTGTATGACTCATTCGTCCCGAAATAAGGATTCATTTGAAAGTCTATTGTAGTTCGGTTGTTCTTTATGTTTGTGAAGTCTAGACTTCCGGATGGGTCAACATTTCTTGGATTCATAGAAAACGTATAGGTGTATATATTTCTCGGTGTTGAATGAAACTTGTGGTTCAAAACGGTGAGATACCTATAATAGTGTGAATCTACATAATTTATGAATGGAAGTTCTTGACCATCTATGAATAGCTTCGCTGCGACCGCTACGTCATCGGACAATGAATCAATTGCACGTTTGTATGATGGTTTTGGTCCAAGATTGAATCTATTGTGGTAATAATCGTATATTTGATTTGTGGCAGTTGCGTTACTCGCGACATTCTCATTCTCAAACAATTTGTTTCTGAAAAAGAAGTGAAGTGTCTTTACCCGATTTTCGGGTGTGAGCTCAAATTTTACTTTATCGTCTCCGGGTTCTATGTCAAACTTGGGGTGAGTCTTGAACACATCGGTTATCATTTCGTATTTTCTAGATGTGTAAAAGAGTCGTTCTTCGGGTGTGAGTGTAATTTCTTCTGTCACGATATCAAACTCTTTTACTGTCAAATCAACCGTGTCATCTGTAAAAAATGTCTGAGGTCTAAATTCAATTTCAAACTCAAGCTTTTGTTTGTTAATCGCACACAAAGGAAAGTATGGTCTATTGTGTATATTTGTTTCATAATCAGACGATTCATAGGCTCTTGAGAAGAAAAATGGAATAGGTACATATACGGTTGTATCGAGACCTCTGAAAAAATTGAGTCCTTGGTCTAGCACGGATTCTCTGTAAACAAAACGCCCATCTGTATATATTCTACTCGCGCTTTCCGATTGATCGAGGTACATTTCATCATATATGAATCCAATGTCATCTTTGTATATTTCAACTATATTTTCATCGACGCGCATGGTGATAGATTTAAATAGATGTCTCCCAACTCTATCCGCGTAATTATACTGTGTATTCGAAAGACCTGGTAAGTTTATTTTAATATACATATTCGAGAGAAGATCCCCCATATCTTGTGGTCTAAATGTAACTTTTATGGTTTGACCAAAAGGCCATCCATCTGATGCACTCGAAGGTTTGTTAACATTAAAACTTCTATGAAACTTTCTAAAATTTGAATGTCGTTTAGATTCATACTTAAAGGGTGAATTTTCGCCCAAAAGATATGTGTCCTGTTGCCCGAGGGCTGACAGACAAAGTGCGGCTCCGGTATCTGGACCGGATCTATCACACATACTACTTATTGCTTATATATTTTTAAATCCATTTTCCACATGGAGATGTGACTCGTGGCCGCCAATTTTTCCAACTCTTTCTTGATGGTATCGGTCTCCTCGTTCAGCGACTGTACAGCTTCTTTCGTGTACTGGTAGGTCTTAATGTTGAGCAAATAATCATACGAGCCATCGACCGCATCGTATGATTTAGAAATCTCATCTTCGAGTTCATTTTTCTTTCTCTTAAATACGATGATGCGCTCGTTGATGACGGCGTTTACGAAACGAGACACGTTTTCTAGTTTTTTCACCTTTTCTGTAAGAACATGAAGAAGATGCGCTTTTCGTTTCTTGTATACATCAATTCTAATGTCCACAAAATCCGTTAAAATGTCCTCTGGGCTTTCATATTTCTTGATACCCTTGGTCGGGTGGAATAGGTGCATGTTGCTCACATGAAATGATTTTTGAAGCTTAAAATCCTTCACAAGGTTTTTCCCGGTGTATCCCGTGATAGTGAAATCCACGTCTTCTGTCGTGCTGTTGTTTACGAATCCAGAAATAATCTTCTTTTCCACGAGACCATCCAGATATTCTTTGTAATCCTGTGTCCAGCGACCCGGTGGAAGCTCGGTAATTTTGAGGTTAGTTCCAGCGCTATTGCATGTCCACACACCCTCTGTGATCCATAACCCTTCTTCGTTTTTAAACACACGACCCTTGAACTTGTCAAACCACGGTTTCATTTCTTTGAGTGTTTCGCCGTAAATAGCTCGTTCTATGTTTTCGCAAATGTCTTTTGGGTTGAACGGTGGTACATAACAACTGAATCCCGTTCCAATACCTTCAGTACCATTGATGAGAACTGTAGGTAACACTGGCACGTAATATTCTGGTTCGATGGGTCTGCCGTCATCATCGAGATACTTGAGTACCGCGTCATCTCTAGCATCAAAGAGTTTTCTTGCATGTTTTGTGAGCTTCGTAAAGATGTACCTCGTTTGGCTCGCATCTTTACCACCCATGAGTCTCGTACCGAATTGACCACACGGCTCGAGAAGGTTGATGTTGTTCGAACCAGTAAAATTATGTGCTAATTTTACGATCGTATCCGCAAGAGACACTTCTCCATGGTGATATGCCGATGTTTCTGCGACGTATGCCGCCAATTGTGCGACTTTCATTTCATTCGTCAAATTCTTTTTGAAGCATGAATACATGACCTTTCTTTGAGAGGGCTTGAGACCGTCAGACACGTGTGCAATAGAACGCTTCAAATCTGCAAGACTGAAATTTACAAGATCCTTGTGAATGAATTCTGTGATATTGATTCTCTCGACATTCCCGTATGGGATTTCAAGTTCCGAACTCTCTTTTTCGGTGCTTTCTAAGAGCCACGTCTTACGAGAATCAGCCTTTGTTTTATCGAACGCGAGTACTACCGAATCATCTGTTTTTTCGTCTGTATCAAATTTAACCGTGAGCTGTTCGATGTTCTTGAAATACTCTCGAGCCTCGGCAGACGTGGAAGTACCGAGACCCTTGTAGTACTTAATCTTCCAACCGGGTCTCCCATTTCCATACCACATTCTAAACATGGAATCCGTGTAGAAAGACATGGTTTGAGAACCCTTGGTGGCTTTGATGATAGGTGTGACCATGCTCACCACGAAATTTAGGTCAAGTAAACTCGGCCAAAAGTAATGAATCATGTTGAGTACAAGACCCTTGATGTGACTTCCATCAGTATCGGCATCCGTCATGATCATGAGACGACCGTATCGGAGTTCACTGAGCGACGTATACACCTTACCTTGTTGAAGACCTAAAATCTTCTTGAGGTCACTGAACTCCTTATTCTCCGTGAGTTGTTTGACAGATGCATCTCTCACATTTTTGCACTTACCGCGAAGTGGAAATACCCCGTAATAATCACGTCCAACTACAGAGAGTCCAGCGACTGCGAGTGATTTCGCTGAATCACCCTCTGTGATGATGAGCGTACACTTTCCAGATTGTGCAGTACCCGCCTTATTTGCATCATCTAACTTTGGTATGCCGGTGATTTTAGACTTTCTCGCACCATCCGTTTTTTGAAGCTCTTTCATTTCTTTGAACTTGGACAGTGCCATGAGTTCGGATTGTACATTCGTTTTGAGAATATCTTTGATGAGCTTTTTCGTTGGCTCAAATTTGCTCCCAAATTCCTGTGGTTTGAGAGTACACTCGGACTTGACCTGACTACTGAACGTTGGGTTCACGAGTGTTGCCTTCACGAAAACCATGAATGCATTCTTCACTTGTTGCGGTTTGAGTTTGATTTTCTTTGCCATCTCGTCGATGATGTTCGACGCGAGAATACCCGCCACGTGGTCTACATGACTCCCACCTTTGGTCGTACAAATACCATTTACGAACGACACTTGTTCGAATCCATCTTCGGATGGCGCGACACACACAGACCACCTATCTGAACTGAATGTACAAACTTCGTCTGTTTTTGTGTGCATTTTAGCATATTCATTGAATGCAGTTTTTGGAAGAGCTTCTCCTTGGAACTTGACTTTACATCCGGATGTGGTGCAAATGTTTGCATCGTAAACACGCTTCTCGAAAATCTTGAAGATGTGTTCATCCATTGATTTCATACCGAATCTTGACCAGTCTGGCGTAAATGTGACGCATACACTTGAGGTCGTTCCGGAGTAGCTACGCATCTTCGGCTTTCCACATGTCTTCATGTTATCTGTCCACTCTTGTGTGTACGTCGTCTTGTTTTCGGAATCCTTGATTTTGATGGAGAATTTACTCGAGTACACGTTCGTGAGTTTTGCCCCATAACCATTTCTACCGCCAACAACGCGTTGCTGTGAATCATCATAGTTTGTGCTCGTGAGAAGATGTCCAAACGTAAGTTCTGGATTCCAAATCTTTTCCTTTTCATGCTCTTTCACCGCGATGCCTCCAAGAGGCCCGTTGTTCTCAACACTGATTTCACCTTTCTCTCGGTCAATGTTGACGGAGATGGACGTTACCTGTTTCGGATAGAGTGAATTACGGTCGATCGCATTAACAAGAATTTCGTCAAAAATCTTGAGAAGTGCCGGTGCATAGATGACTGTCTTCTTTTCAAATCC
>Ga0222718_10002749_pt1 | contig 15525 bp, 18 predicted proteins | sample C33_27DmetaG_FD_165045 | JGI IMG/M metagenome (GOLD analysis project Ga0222718, IMG submission 165045) | Estuarine water microbial communities from San Francisco Bay, California, United States - C33_27D | ecosystem: Environmental > Aquatic > Marine > Unclassified | place: USA: California... | reverse complement strand
ACCACTTAATGTTATAGCAGTATCACTACCACTTGTACCTTGTAGGGCATCTACCTTAATTGTACTCACGATATCACCAACCTTCCACCACTGTTCACTGTCAATGTAACACCACTATCTACAGTAATTGTTCCTGTTACCTGTGCATTTTCTGTAGCTAATATTGTTGTGTCTATTGTCAAGTTCTGTGAATTAGTTCTGAACATACCACCTGTCTTAAAGTTACCTTTGTTCTCAGCTGCAGGTGTTACACTTCCTGCTGATAAGTCAAGAAAGTATACAAAGATATTGTTAGTACCACTTGAGGGTGCGGCAGTAAATGTCAAGGTAGAACCATCAGGTACAGTGTATGCAGATGTATCTTGCACGACACCATCTACTGATACAAGTATTTCTTGAACTGAACCTACTGTTCTTCCTAGTGCAAATGTAGTTGTACTTGCATCACCATTAAATCTTACGACTGCAGGTGGTGTCTGAAAGTTAGCAGGTACATTGTTACCTAAGTATGCCATACTTTATTCCTTATGTAATGTCTAGATGACTTAAAACAACATCAGCAGAAGATGCAGTATCAGATGTAACTTTAATTGCATCCCCCGGTTCTAACACGACCTTTTGGTCTCCACCTACAACTACCAATGAACCACCTACAGGTATAGGTGCATCTTTAACTAAGTACACACTATCCTCTGCACCACTAGTACGACCTGAAGCATCAAGTTGTACATCTACAGTGATTTGGCTAGTGACTATGTTAGAAATGCTTAGTCCAATGATTGTTGTTTCAGTTGAAGCACCACATGTTAATATGGTGGCAGGGGATGTTCCAACTGCTGTATCTGTTTCTGATAAAAATGAGTTTGCCATTTCTTTTTCCTTTTGTTTAACCTAGAGCGATTGCAAAAGCTAACGCTGATGGGTCTGTCTCTGTCACAGTAATGTTGGTTAATTGAGAACCATCTACTGCAGGTAGCTTACCTGTTCCATCTAATTGTACAACATTGTTAGCTGATGTACCTACATTTAATGTAGCCGATGTTCCAAGACCTAAAGTTGTACGTTGTGCAGAAGCATCTGCATCATCTAACAGTGCCTTACCTGCTGCTGTTAAATCATATGTCGCAGCAGTACCTGAACCAGTAAACTGAATACCTTTATCTGCTGCTGAAGTTAATCCTGCAATAGCAGTTAACTCTGCATCAAGTGTTTGCTTTCCATCAAGCTGTGTTTGTATTGCTGATGTTACACCATTAAGATAACCAAACTCTGTGTTATCTACTGTGCCATCATGTATCTTTGTAGCATCAATAGCTGCACTAGCATTGATATCAGCATTAACAACAACACCTGAACCTATTGCAGCGACACCTGTATCAGCTATTGTGATATCACCTGAGACTACATTGTCTATCCACTTAGATGTACCTGTGTCATAAAAAAGTAAAGCACCATCAGCAGGTGATGTAATATTAGTATCTGTTAGTTCTGATAATTCATTAGCAGTTGCTACTTGTGCATCTACATAATCTTTAACAGCTGCTGATGTAGGTAAGGTTGTATCATTATCATTAGAACCAATACCTTCTGATTCAATTACAACAGCACTAGCTTTAAAGTTATCTACTTCAATGTTAGAGACTGTGTTATTGTCTACGTCTATTGTTTTATTTGTAAGTGTATCAGTAGAACCTGCTAAGATATAAGATTGTAAATCAGAGATATCTGCTTCAACAACAGTTATAGTGTTACTTGCAGTATTTATAGTTTTGTTTGTAAGTGTATCAGTAGTAGCTCTAGCTACAAGTGTATCTGTTGCTGTAGGTAATGTAACTGTACCTGTATTACTAATAGTACTTATAACAGGAGTTGTAAGTGTTTTATTTGTGAGTGTCTGCGAACCTGCTAGTGTAGCAACTGTGCTGTCAATGGCTACAGTAAGTGTATTACCTGAACCTGAAGTATCAATACCTGTACCACCTGCGATGTCTAAGGTTTCGCTGTCTAGGTCAATGCTTAACGCACCTCCACTGTCACCTTGAAAGTCTAAGTCTTGTGCAGTTACTTGTGCATCCACATATGCTTTTACAGATTGTTGTGTAGGTACGAGAGTAGCACTGTCAGATGCCATGTTATCTTCATCTACAAATGCTGTAATAGTTATAGAGCCATCAGATAAACTACCATATGTAAGTGTACCTGATACGTCTGCATCACCATTTATGTCAATTGTTGGTGCCGCTATTTGGACTTCTGTATCGGCAACGATGTCAAGTTGTCCATCGGCACTTGAGTTGATGTATAAAGCTGTATCTCTGAATTGTAACTTCTCTGTAGAAGCAACAAGTATGTCATCACTGAACTCAAAATAATCCTCATCTTCCATCCATTTAAGGACACCGTCGTTAGTCTCACCGTCAAATGTAACAGTAATATCCGTACCTGCAGTACCATCTCCTAATGTAAGAGATGTACCTAGCATCTTGGTTATAGGACCACCCTCATTGGCTGTACCGTCGTGGGTATGCCCTGTGCTTGCTTGGAACGCTGCTAATAACTGGTTGAACTCATCATTGGTATGAGCTGCGGTTATTACGTCTCCATCAGCATAAGAAGATTGTCTTGTGTATGTAGCTCCCATCTATCTTCTTGCTCCTAGTTGATATTCTAATTGAAATCCTTTAAGTGAATAAGGTGCAGTCGTACCTCCATCTTGTATCTTTAAGGCTACAGCAAATCCTGATCCTTCAACTGCTTGTCTTACAAGAGGTTGTGTTGTACCCCCATATGTCGCTGTATTGTATAATGATGTACCATAAACTGCCACGACGTTTGTTGAATCTAAGGGATACGCTGCAGGTCTTGGTGCATTTGCATCTTCGTAGTCGTATCTGAGAAACATATCAGCGTCTATAGAAGATTCAGGTGCATAATTAAGTATAACTCTTTGCATATACTTTCGTATCCCCGGATCGTTCATAGATATGTCTGGACTACGGTATCTTCCGTTTATAGCGACTCCATCAAAATCGTCACCAGACTCTTGTCTGTACACGTAGCCATCTCCTGATCCGTGTATTGCAATAACATCTCCTGAAGATACAAATGTATCAGTAGATGTTGGTCGTATACCTCTCAACTCTCCAAACTCAAACTGTTGTCCTTTGAGGACACACATAACACCTTTTGTTGCTGTTTCGGATATTCCTGTTTTAGTAAAAAATATTCGATACTGTGTCTTGTTTGGTATTACAAGCGATGTAAATTTACTTGACGAAGAAACATTATCAAGGAACAATGGTTGTACATTTGAACTGATTGTACCCAACTCCACGTCACCAATTCTTGCAGTACCTGCTATGGTACGTAGTCCATCAGGACCTAAGAAGATAAGATCACCTGCAAATTCTTGAATTGTTTGTCCATTTGGGCATCCAATGTTTCTTGTTATATCTGCAACAGCAAAGTCAGATACAGAAGAACCTGCTAATTTAAATATACGGTTTTCACAAAATATAATTAAGTTATCACGGAAAACCTTGAGACCTGTTATTATATCATCAACTGCAATAGAACCTGAACCTGCACCACTTGAAAAGTCATCTTCATCAAAAGGTTTACTAAAGACCATTTCTTGTGGTGTGCCAGACATACCTGCATAGAACATGTGATCTCTAAATGAAGCTACAAACTTAGCTCCTGCTACTGCCGCCGCACTTACATCTGTTGCTGTAAAAGATGAGTCAAATACTGTCGGTGCGTTGTTTCCGTCTGCAACAATTATCTTATCATTGTTATCATAGTTAAATCTTTCAAAAGTGTACGTACCTGCACCTGTTCGACCTGTATCTCGCTCTGTCCAACTTGACGCCCCCGGAGTTGCACTAAATATCTTTTCTCCACGTGCAGCCATAACACTTGATCCAAATGTTGCTACCATAAGTACTTCTTCAGTCGATGCACTTGTTTGGGGTACTATGGCATCAACATACTTGGTAAAGCCATTTATTCTTCTGTAACCACCTTCGATGTCAGGTTCAAAATTGAGCAACTCAAGAGCCTGTCCGGGTTTCATTGTAAGTGTGGATTGATTAAGAACTAATCCACCTTCACATGAAAAAGGAAATGCACCTGTCTGACTTAGCTCTGGCATTCTATATAGCTCTCATATAAATTTGCTTATTGATCAACTCAACACGCATACGTTTGATGTACTTATCAAACTGTACTTGTGCAAGTTGTGCATTTTGTGTTTCACCCCTAAGTGTAAAAGCATAGTACTTTGCTCGTTCTATAATTACATTTTCAAAACGTAAAGGTATAATTGATGTGTCCGTACTTGCACTCAAAGGAGTATGAGTTGTGTAGTAAAAATACTTTACAGTATATGTTGACGCATCAGGCACAGGGGATAATCCAATTTTATCTTCTGGATTTGTGTATACATATGTAGGTGTATCTTCTGAGTTACCTGTCGGATCTGTATCTCTTTCGTGATAACTATCAAGATATTCACTATACGATAAATATCTTAACTTTTTCTCTGACTTATCTGCTGCTTCAAGAAATAAGAAACTGTCGTAATCTATTGTTTTAGCTGCTGACTCTTTTGTGTACAATCGTGTACCATCAGTTGTTGTAAAACTAGCTTGCAAAACTGTAAAGGGCCACTCTGTATCAGAATTAATTATGTCATCAATTGCACGATTAACGTAGTCTTTCACAGCAGTTTGAATACCTCTAGATGAAGCAAAGTTAGATGCTGTTAATTCTACTTCATTTAAATCTCTTAGTACGTTGTTGATTAATACTAGATAACTGCTCGCCATGTTTAAGTTTCTCTTGGACTTTTGTAGATTCTAAATAATGTCGTCTCTTTTGAGCTTTACGAGAAGGACTATTTAGTTTTTTGTTAATGTCTGCTACTTGCTGTGGAGTTAGTAGCTTATAAGGTTTAGTGTTAAAGGGTATTAGTAGGCGTAAATTTTTTTTTTAATTTAATTACTCTGTATATACTCACTATGAATCTTTCTCATTCTTTTTAATTTCTTCTACAGAATTGATCATCATATTGTTTAGCGTTTTTAACTTTTCAGTAGCATTTGTCATGTCGTGTAAGGCTTGATCTACCATATTTAATGCTGCGTTATTGTTGTTTAATATGGTTTGTGCATTTTCAATCTGTAATCTGTACTGAAAGGCGAGAGCTTGTGCGGCTAATTTCTTCATAGATGTACTCCTTTTTAGGATTATACAGATAAGTTAACCTTGTGTCAATCTCTTTGTTTCTTCATACGCCTTTTTAATTTCTTCTATAGTTCGCTTGCAACCTATGCACACATTATCTTTGAGGGTACACACGCCCACACACGGACTCAAAACTTTCCTGCCCATTTACCTGCTGCCCACGCTAAGAGTCCTGCGAAGAATATGACAACTATAAAGGCTATTCCGTAGCCTACGTATTCCATCAACTCTTCTCTACGCTTCTCTTCCATCTTTTCTTGATAGCGTCTAGATTTACGAGCTTCGGCTTGAAAGGCTTGCCAATCTTGCCATAATCCGGGGCGACCTAAGTAAATCATCATCTTCTTGAGTTCTTCTTCTTTTTCTTTTATCTGTTCAAGAGCCATGAACTCTTCTAGGTCTGAACCTCCTACACCTTTAGCCTTTTTCTTTTTAAGGTTCTTTTCTATTGTTTCCTTTGAAAATACAAAATCGCTTATGTGTTTTGCACACCCACTCAGTTCTTTTCCGTTGGACACAAATTGCTTGATAACCGAAAAGGCGGCATTGGCTGCGGCTAATTCTGCTAACATCTTACTTTTTCCTTATCGGTTTACAATACGCTGTTATTTGTAAGTTAGGTCCTTCCCTTTGTGGTATAGTTGCTTGATCATTCAATCTTACGGCAAAGTACAAACATCTATCTATGTTATCGAAGGTTTGTGTTTGGTCTATTATCTTTAATCCCATCATAACCACTAGTACGAACTCAATCACACTGGTACTCCTTGTACCTCCTCTTCTTTGTGGCATTCACAATTGCACTCTTCACAATCACATTCATAACACTCACAGGTGTCACATTTCTTCTTTTCTTCGGTCATATCCACTCTCCATTTTTCATAGCTAGAGATAACTTCATAGCTCTGTTGCCTACCTGATTAGCCCATCTTGAATCAATCATCTCTTCGCAAGCTAAAGGATAGTTTACTTTTTCTATAGCCATCCACATATTTTTAAATTTCATAAGACGAGGAACACCCATATTAAATGACATATCTACAAGCACCATTTGTCGTACATCGTTAAGTTGATTTACTATTGGCTTTCTTTCTAGTAGTTCTTTTTCTACAATTGCTATGTCATTCATACAAAGATAATAAGCTTCTTCTTCAGTAAGACCAACTTCGTAGATATCTTCCATAGTTTTATTTATGTAAGATAATTCGCCGTCTGTGATACCTCTGTCTTCTAAGTTACGCCCGATTCCAATCGTATCGATGCCCAGATGATCTTGGTAGACTTGAAGGCGAAGTCCTTCGTGTAAAGCTATCATCTTAACTAGTTCATTACGTTCGTATTTCATTTTAAAAATCTACCTTGTATCGTAAGTTCATTGCTTTTGTTTTTTTACCACTAAAAGGGTCTGTACCTGTCAAAGAAACATCAAGATTACCCCCGCCTAAATCCATCACAGAATAATTTAAACTGACTTGATTTTCACTACCTTTTTGATTTTCAAAAAACCTTTTGTTTACTTGTATGCCAACTCTGTTATTTTCGTTTACTTGATACCCTAATGCACCGCCTATGTTCTTTTCTATATTTTTCCATGTACCTTCATAAGTCCCAAAGGGTACTTGCTCTGAGTAAGCTCCTTTTGTTCTAGCTTTAGAACCAAACAAAGTTGCTCTAAAAGGGTTTAAATCGAAGCTTACATTTCCACTTAATGTTTTTGTTTTAGACTTTTGTTTGACAGTTACGTATTTATTAGGTTTGAATTCATCTTTTGTTTTTGAACCTTCATAATATAAGCTACCTGTTACTTTTTGATTACGTTTTCTTTTTAAATTAAGAGAAGCTTCCATCTGAGGTTTTCTAGGTTGATTTGCATATTGATCGCTAGTCATGCTTTCTTCCTTGTTGTCGGTTTACGTCTTTTACCTGATGCAGTAACAGACCATTTAACCTTTGCAGGTCCTGTCTTCTTGCTTGCTTCTTTCTTACTTATCTTACTTGCTACGGCTTTAGGTCTACATGCAGGGTAAGGTCTTTTCTTTTTATCTTTACCAGAACGACCACACTTCTTTCCTGTCTTGACATCACGCCAATCTTCTTTGAACCACTTGGTTAAACTCATGCGTAAGTACCGCCACGTTTCTTGTACTCCCTAACTAACCAAGCATTTGCATATGCTGACGGATACACCTTAAATTTCTTCTTGGCCGCAGCTTTTACTGAAGCGTAAAGCTTTGGATTCTTTGGTTTAGGACTTCCTTTTTTCTTAGCCATTTGCTTTCCTCGCTGTACCACTAATCATGTGTTCTAAGTGGCTTACAAGAATCTTTCTCATGTTTTCTGCCTTTGCTCGTGTAGTAAATGAATACTCTCGTATGTCATCATTACTTATCTTGAGAGAGAATATATAGAAAGCTCCTTTCTTTACTACGCTAGAAGCACTTCCATTTGCTACCCTAGCAGGATTAATTAATGTTCCAAAGTTTGTTTCGATTATGTTTGACATCACTTTTTCCCCATTAGTTTCATTGCCTGACCAACACCCTTAATTCCAAAAGAAGAACTAACGGCTATAAATAAAAGATACTGATACCAATCTGGTAACGTATTTAAAACTTCAAACCCTGCTCGCACATATTCTGTCATACTAGGAATGAAGACTAATATAGCAGGCAGTAGAAGGACAATAAGTGCAAACTCGTCTTTCCACGATCCATCTGTGGCGTCTGCCATAGACTTCTCCCAAGCAACTTCTCCTGCTGCTACTTTTTCTGCGACGACTGCTTTAGCTTTGGCTTGTGCTACTTTAGCTTGACCATCAGCCTTGACCTTCTCTACCTTGCTTTCCATCCACGAACCTGCAAGGTTAGCAATAGGACCTATTAACGCTGTTAACATTATTTATGCTCCTTGTGTTCGTGACCCATCCAAATACCAAATACACCTGTCATCACGCCCATAACGACGGATACAAATGCTGATTGAGCTGCTGTGGGTGCATCTAAATCCATGAACCACTCAGCACATCTCCAAGACATAACTGTGCTTGCGAGCATCATACATCTCGGTAAAATCTTCCATTTGAGAAACTGCTCGACGGTTACCATTATCTACCTTGTGACTTGTGTAGCATTCGTACATAGCGATTGTAAAACTTGGTGGCTATAGTATTAAAAAATTTAAATAGTGTGAAGTTAATTGAAATCAGCATTTCCATCTCTTTCTAGCTTGTCTTAAACGGCTATTAGGATCTTTTGCTGCTTTAGGAAACTTTTTCATTTGCCCTGCACTTCTCGCACAATAGGACTTTCTTCGTTTGGCAGCTTTGCTCCCCGGCTTGACTTTGCCAGTTACTGCTGTCTTGAGCTTTGATCCGGGGTTGTCCTTGCGATACTTAGCCACACCTTTCGCAGTCATACCTGCACCGTCTTTGGTTTTGCGTTTATGACCACCTTTGATGGTGTGACCTTTCATTGTACCTTTCTCAGACATACGCTACCTCATTGTTGTCAAGAGGGCAAGTTGCCCTGCCCCCCTGAGTTAGTTATTTAAGCGAAAGACGCTGCAGTTTCTGCAGTGCCAAGCTCTGCTATAACTGCGAACACTCTGACCTTACCGTCGAAAGTTGCTGTATTAGCAATTAAGTCGATAGTATCAGCGGCAGTGTAGAACTTACCTACGCTTGTTGTACCTGAAGCTAAAGCAGTGTGACCTGCAACTGCTGCAGCAAAGATATCATCATCAGCATCATCACCTAAGTCAAGAACTGGAGAGCCAGTTGATGCTAAAGTAAGAACCTCAACACCTGCCATAAGAACAAGAGTATTAGCTTTCATTTCAAAAACTTCTACTGAGTCTGATGTAGTTAGGTCTGTTGATGAGAAGTCAAGAACGACTTCCACGATTTGAGGTTTAATGCCGAGTGGAACACCAGCAACAGCACCTGTAATAGTATAATCAGCCATTTATCTAGTCTCCCTTAAGCGAAGTCTACAACGCCACGAACGATTGCTTCTTGTCTTAGAACTTTTCTTCCAAAAACATGCAATCCTCTAACGACGTCGGAGAATGATTCAGTTGAACGTACCACTTCTGTCTTTGCGATGTGGGACGCTGTTGCACATGATGAAATGTGACCAGCTAAAACAACATTTTCAGTTGCGTCAGTAGCTAATGTACCAGCAGCATCTGTTAATGTTACTTGATCAATTCCGCCAGAGCTATTTAAAGCTGTAGACTTATAACATCTAAAACCAGCAAGAGTTCCGACTGTCGCAAGACCATTTCTTAGAGGAGATGTACCGTCGCCAGTTACCTGAACTTCAGCAATCTTGTTTCCTGCTTGGAAAACTTTCTCATAGAAAATTGGAGGTGCTACAAACCATCTGTTCTCTTCAGGTACAGACTCATCGTCAAGAAGTCTAGCCATAGCGAGCATCATATTGATACCTGCATCGTCTGTCTCAACGTTGATAGGAGCAGCAGTTGTTCCTAATGTACCTGCAGCGGCAGTAGTTGTTAAAGTTGTACCTGATACTGCAGATGCGGCAATACCTGCACCGTCAGATAAGGTTTGAAGAACGTTTGCATCGAACTTTCTCTTTAGAGCATAAGCACCTGAAGAAGTTGCTAGTGCTTCAAAGTTAATGTGAGAGTGTCTCTCTTCGATGTCGTCTATTTTGAATGCGAAAGCATTGGCTTGGTCGACAGTCAATGTGATTTGATCGTCTGCCAAGTCTTGTGGGTTAACTACAGAACCTCTTGAATATGAAGACACAGTCAGTGTTGGTTCTTTCATTATGTTAACAGTATCACCAAAGTTTTCAATTTCGCCAGTATAGTCGGTATTCGTAATATCTTCTGCAACCGAAGCTCTACGGAAGAACTTAAGAACTTTTTGGCTAAAGATTTCGGGAGCAAAATTACCTGACGGTAAATTATTGTACCCTGAAGCTGAATTAAAAGCCATTTTTCTATCCTTCCTCTATTTGAGGTTAGTTATTGAGTTATTCGCCCTTCTTGTCGTGCTAAGTCGATTTCTTTTTCAAGCTTCTCGAATTCCCACGGCTTAAGTTTGGCGATGTCGGACACTTTCCAAATCTTTCCTTTTTGATCAGCTACCGCAACATCTTTTGGTTGAGTTTTAGTCACCGTAGCGGCTGGATCACTTTTCATAGACTTGGTTGGTTTTTTCGTAGAGATGCCCATCTCTGCTTTGTAAAGAGATACTATTTTAGCAGCCCATTTAGCATTAGTATTGTTTTTATATATACCGTTACTTAATTCTTCAGGCTGATCATCGAGCCAAGCAATAAATTTCTCATCACTCTTTAACGTACCAAAATCAGGGTGCAATCGAAGTAGTTCTTCGTATGCTTTCTCTTTCTTAAGAGCTTTCTCCCTCTCTTTAACGACTTGGATTTCTTCTCGTAGACTAGCAACTGTCTGTTCAGTTTTTAAACCAGAAACAGTTTCCACTACTTCAAAAACATCAGGATACTTTTCTTTAAACTCCTGAAGTTCTTCCGCAGATTTTGGAGGAACAGTTCCTTGCGGTAAACTTTGCATGTTTTCTTTAATTGCTTTTATCTCACTAGCTAGCTGTTCACGCTCACTTTTGAACTCGTTGAGTTTAGCATCATAATGTTTTTTAAGATCATCGTAACGCTTTTTGTAATCGTGTTCTTCTGCTGGCTGTTTTGATTCTACGAAACTTGTACTTTCCTCTTGAGTAGCCACTTCTTGTTGTTGTTCTTCTTCCTGAGTGGGGTCTTGAGCTTGTACTTCATCGTCATCATCGTCTCTATCCACTTCCTCACGATATTTATTTTTGTAAAGATTTGGATTGTTAAGAACTCCAAAGGAGTCATTCGGTTTGTTTGCTCTCGCACCTTTTACTTGTTTTGCCATTGTATTTACCTCATTTATTGCAGTGCCACATGGCTGTGGGTAGCTGCTTCGGTTTGTCAGGGCCAGTGATATTACTGGGTAGCTGACGGATTCTTAATTGGTGTGTAGTCGTAAATAAATCCTTCTTCACCACTAAGAGTTGCATCTCCCATCTCTGTAGGGGCAAACCCTGCTACTGTTCCCAGTATAGGCAGTCCTTTAGATACAACATTTTTAACTAAACTATCTACTACTAGTTTTCCAAAAGCTTTAGGACTTCTATTTGCAGTCTCTAATAGCATTATTGTTGCTTTATCTTTTTCTTTTGGAAATACTCCTTCGTACATAAAATCTGTGAAGGCTTTAATACTTCTGTTTCCTCTTTTAACTTCGTTAGCCATATAATCTATGTACTTTAATGACTGAAATATTCTAGATTTTTCATTTTTTGTTAAATTTTTAGGTAATTTAGATTCTTCTTTTTCCGTCATATGTCGAGCTATATTTTTCTTTAAGAAAGCTTTTTTTGCACCTTTTTTGTATTCGTCAAAAGTAAGCTCCATAGTTTTTGCAACTTCACCATATGTTTTTGTAAAATTTTTATTTGGAGAAAACCAAGAGCCAGTATATTTATCTTGAAGTAGAGCAGCTCTTTTAGGTATTTTTGAAGGCTCACCTCTATAAAGTGTAACTTTTTGTTCGCCACCCTTTGAAGCAAAACCTTCACCAGCTTGTACCTTTTCTTGGTTACCAGCTTTCTGCCTGCGTTCTACCTCACGCTTACCTCTGTTATTGATTTTCTCTAATCTGTCGTAACCTATTGCTTTTGCTACGTGTGGAGGGACAACAACTTCGCCACGAGATATTTGTATATCTAACTCTTCTCTACTTGGTATTTTACCGATTCTAAAGTTTTTGTCAACCCCTATATCTCTAGTCATAGCTTTTTGATAGCCTTCAGCTAGCATTTTTTGTATGTCTATAGACCCTGCATATTCTACAGCAGGAGCGTTGATTACGAATGTTCCGTCTTTTACTTTGAGTGGAATGTCATCTGCAATGGTTGTTTGATCACTATAATTCTCTGGAGGACCTCCTATAAATCCTGCAGGTTCGGCTTCACCTTTGCCACCAAGTGCAAAACCGTTTCCTACTTTTCCTCCTTTAGCAGTCCACCCTCCAGAGTCACTGACTCCTGATGACGCATCCATTCCTGAATCACCGCCAGAAGAACTATCATCTGATGAATTATTATCTCCAAAACTAGAAGCTGATGCTACGTTTGATGGTGTTGAATATCCTGCACCCGTAGCTCCCCCTAAATCTCCTGTCGATCCTACTGACCCTGCAGCGTCTCCTAAATCAGAACCTCTTGTGTATGTACCACTACTTGCTTTTTCAGCTAGTGCTTGTGAAAGAGTTATCGGATTCTTTACACTGTTTTTAACACGCCCAAGAAAATCATATTGACTTCTTACTTTCTCAAGGGCAGATATGACTTCTTTATTGCTTATGCCGTACTTAGATCCTGTAGCTTCAACGTCTTTCATTGAGCCTGCAGGTGCAGTTTGGTTTCCATATGCAATACTACCCTTCTCAGTGTAACCTCTGAATCCACCTGTACTAACAGCAATCGAGGTTGTACCTGTTTCCGTACTAGTATTATAACCTGTCGGTGCGTACCCTTTGCTAAAAGCTTCTGCCATTCTTCCATACTCGGCGTTTACGCCAGAATATGTTCTGCCATTAGGGGCCCTACTTACAAGTTGTCCCCCTACATACCCAAAGAATCCAGTTGGAGATTTTGCACCACCATAACCAGTTAAATTGTTTGCATTCATTGCTTGGATACTTTGTTGGATATTTGAACTTTGTATTGACATATTTGCGTCAAAGGCTAACCCCATAACTGCATGACTAGGTCTAAAAGAAGGATTACCAAGAGGATCTTTAAGAGTTGTTCCACCAATTGCTCCCGCAAGAACATTTGTAGCAGGACTTAATCCTGTAAGTTTACCTAATGCTTGAACTGCCGTCTTAGGACTTAATATGTTCTTAAGACTTAAATCTTTTTTTACTTCTTTTGCCGATTGGGGAACGGCTGCGGTAGATAAGCCAAATGCTTTGTACATTGGGCTATCTGTTCTATCCTTAAACCCTGACTCTTGCAATGATGTGTTATAGTCTATAAAATTATTTTGTAATTCAATAAGAGATGACCCACTACTAAGTGTTTCTTGAAATCCCGTACCTAAATTACTAATGTCAGTAGGAGTAAATACAGTATCATTATCTGACATTCCAACTTTAGAGATATCTACATCACGTTTTGGCTCATCATCGTCACTCCACCTGTCAGGATCACTTACTTTAATACCTACATCTGTCAACCCCTGTTTGTAAAAGTCTACGTTTTGAGTGACGTATTCTTTACGAGTTAACTTTTCTTTTTGCCCACTACTGCCGAAAAAAGTTGAACCAAAATCTACAAAATCTAGAAGACTAGACATTTTTCATAACTTCCTTATGATTATTCTTCAGGTTGAGGAGCATTTCCAGTAAAGCCAGCTTCCCCTGCAGTTGGCGTAGCTCCGACTCCGATTGTGCCGTTACCAGACCCTTGATTGTCAGTTCCTTCAGGTCGTTGAGATACTCCGCTAGGTTGTCCCATTCCTTGCTGTTGACTATTGGGGCTAGCACCCTCGCCTGTTGCTTGTTGAGCATCTTGTTGCATTCCTTTCAACATCTCTGCGTATATTTGAGCTTCGTTTGCATCATTGACTAATGTATCTGGGTCAATGTCTTGAGCTATTGCTAATTCTCTCATTAAATTCGGTATTTTTATAAATGGTGCAAGCATAGGATTTGCTACGGTTTGCAATAGAGATGTAAGTCTTTGGCTTCTTACTTCTTTTTGCATTACTGCTGCTACCCCACGAGGTTTGATCTCAAGATCCCCTTCTATGTCATCTACATTTTCATTGAACTGCATGTTCCATTGAAAGTAAGCTTCACCAATTGGTTTGAGTAAATTGTCATCTATGTTTTTTATGACTGTCTTCATAGCAAGACCTGCAGAACCCATGAGCATTGATAATCCTGCTGCAGTTCTACCTGTTCCTGTTACACCAGTTTGACCGTGCATAATCGATGGTATGCCTGTCTCTTCATCTGCAAGCTGTCGAGATATCTGGTACATCTGTATGTTTTCACCTGCTGTGTTTGGAAACTTAAGACCGTTGATTGCTGTACCCGTCACACCCGACTGTCTACGGAATATCTTTCCGGGGAATATGTCCATATTCTGTCCGGGAACTAAACTAGCTTCGTCTACGTCAAACACAAGATTGCCTGCAAGTGCTAAGTTATCGATAGCCATACGAACGTGACCGTTCATAAGTAACTGAGCATCTTCCATGTTCTCTGCGACACCGACACCCCATAGTTGATATGGATTTATCTCAAATGGAAAAGCTTGGAATGGTATTCTAGCAGGAGTAAATGGATTTGCTACACAACGAATAACTTCGTTACCACATATCCAAACGTTTACTTGTACCTGATCAAACTCGGACATCTCATTGACGCCTTCCATACCTACTTCATCAGCGTATTTTTTATCAATGACGCCCCAGTATTCAAGAACTTCATATCTGTTTTCTTGATAGTATGGCTCAGTTTCATCTTCTCTGATAGTATCTTCGTAGTACTTATCTTCGTAATTAGCACCTTTAGCTAGACACTCTTCAATAGCATTTGCATCAAAATAAGGTCGTTGTATAAGACCTCTAAGCTGTTGACGGTTCATACGATGTCTTTGTATTACGTACTCACAGTCTTCAATGCTTGTTGCTGATGGATCAGGATGGAAATCCCACACGGATACATACTCTATACGTGGTACTACCTTTTCATACGGCACATAGTTTCTTTGACCGTTCTGATCTCTCTCCCACTTGTGTACTCTCTTATAGAAATTAAACGGACCTTTGATGATACCTGTACCTAATAAAGATGACTCAAATATAGCCTGCCTAAACACATTGACTGCATTAGTGTCAAGAAGTTGATCATGGATACACTTCTCCATTCGTAGTGCCATCTCTTGTGCAGGTTTAAGTTGAGGTTCACCCATTTTAGCAGGGCCTTTAGCCAACATGTCTGGGAACTCTTGATCGTATGTTCCCAGTTTGTGTGGTTGATTAGCTTGTAACCCTCCGGGCGGGACGTCTCTGCCATCTCCCTCAAAGCCGTAAGGATCTACGACTTCATCTAAAGGTGTTTTCATATGTGCAAATTCTTCAATACCTTCTGGCATTGGAGTTGGTTCAACGACTATTGGAAACTTTTTGTTAGCAAAAAGAATATCAATAATCTGACCGTACGCAGCAA
>Ga0222718_10002747_pt1 | contig 15529 bp, 13 predicted proteins | sample C33_27DmetaG_FD_165045 | JGI IMG/M metagenome (GOLD analysis project Ga0222718, IMG submission 165045) | Estuarine water microbial communities from San Francisco Bay, California, United States - C33_27D | ecosystem: Environmental > Aquatic > Marine > Unclassified | place: USA: California... | reverse complement strand
TACTACTCGTGGTGAGCGGCCTATTCCGCCTAAGCCTGAGGGGCCGAAGGTTGATTATCTTGCTGAGTTGGCTGCGGAGATTGTTCGTACGCGTCCTGAGTTGGATTACGAGCAGCTTTACAAGCTTGCTGGCAAAGATGGCGTTAATAAGGCTGCTGACAAGCTGATTGCTGAGCGTGTGTTGGTCGGCCGGGATATTCGCCGGTTGCGTCGTAACGCTGGCATTAAGGCAATTATTGGCACGGGTGTTGTGTTTGGTAACCCGGTGATGGGTGCGGCGTGGGGTTACGCGTCGTATATGTCAAAGCAGCGCAAGATTCGTAAGGCTGGTCGTCAGCGTGCTGCTGCGTCTATGGCTACGGCCTTGCGTCAGCAGGCTCGTCAGTTGTTGAAAGAAGCAACGACACCTGCTGAGCGTAAAGCTGCATCGAAGATGATGTCGGACGTTCAGTATGTTGATTCGTTGATTGCCAAGGAAGTTGAGAATGCTTCAAAGATTAAGAATGCGTTTGAGGCTGCTGATGAGTTGATGGAAGAGGCCGGGTTGCCGTCGTTGCAGATTGGCAACATGGCGTTCCGTAATGCTATGGGTGACGATCAGCGGTTTGCAGAGCAGATCCGTGCTGAGGTGTCGGCTAATGCTCAGATGTCAGCTATTTATTCTGGTTCGTACAAGACGCGTCGTCGTAATTACGAGAAGTACGCCGGTGCTGATTGGGACGTCTTTGACATTACTGAGGATTTGGTGATTGCAAAGGGTCGTGCAGGCGAGCTAGATACCAGCGTGTTCGGTGAGAAGTTTGACCGGATGTTGAACCTTTACACGACGAACACGAACACTCGTGAGTTCTATGAGGTTGTGTGGGGCAAGGGTAGTGCTGCTGAGCGTTCTGCTGAGCTAGCTAACTTGCTGCTTGAAGATACTCAGTTGTTGAAGACGCTGGTTCACGACATGCGTGACAAGGGTCTTTGGGAAGACATTGGTGTTGAAGAAGTCCGAGCTATTGCGGACAACATTGTTACTGAGTACGACAACGTGTTGCCGCCGCAGTATCTGCCGCAGACGCGTTCTCGTGCAGAGTCCGGCATGGTTGGGTGGAAAGATGTTGAGCGTGAAATTGGTCGTCTAATTGAAGACGGTCAGCTTCTGCGTGGCGTTGAGCTTGGACCTGACCAGAACCAGATGATTGAGGCTGTTAAAGAAATCCGTACCCGTTACAAAAACTTTGGCAAGAGCATTGGCCCGAAGGAAACGATTCCTGGTGATGGTCGGTTTGACAAGCTTGGCAAGAAGGCTTCGCAGCTCACAGAAAGCTTGTTTGTTAAGTACGGGTCGATTCCGTCTGACGAGTTGGCGCGTCATCCGTTCTTTGCTGCGGTGTATGAGAAGGAGATGCGTCGCAAGATTGAGCCGTTGTTGGACGAGGACGGCATGGTTAATTTGTCTCAGGACGCGATTAACAAGCTTGAGGCGGATTCTCGTCGTACTGCGTTGCGTGAAACTAAGAAGGTTCTGTACGACTTGAACGAGCAGTCTCGTTTGGGCGAGTTGCTTGGTAACGCGTCACCGTTCTTCAATGCGTGGCAAGAGGTTGCTGGCCGTTGGGCTGGCTTTGCGGTTGACAATCCGACGTTTGTTGGACAGGTTGCTCGTTTGTACCGGAAGCCGTGGGAAGCTGAAGCGCTTGGGTTGACCGAGTTTGAAGACGAGAACGGTCGCAAGTATGTAGCGTTCCGTTTGTTTGGCGATGCGTTCGATGAAGACGGCAAACAGATTTCGATCTTTGACGCAATGCCAGAATCGGTAAAGAACAAGTTTATTCCGCCGATTCTGCGCGACTCGAAAGCTACGCTGCGGTTCTCTAAGGACGGCATTAACACAATGCTTCAGATGAGTCCTGGCGCTGGTCCGCTTATCACGGTTCCGTTGCGTGAAGCGGTGTTGGCAAACCCGTCGTTGGAATCTGCGGTTGCGTTTATGTTCCCGTTTGGTCATCCGCACGCTGACAACTTCTTGGAGCGCGTGTTGAAGATGAACGCTCCAACATATTTGAAGGCTGTAGATGACCTTGTGCGCGACACGCACACCAAGGAAGCTGTCGTTGCTCGTATGTTCCAAGACGTAATGTTGGAACTGCAAGCTCGTGGCGAACCGTTCGATTATTCCGACGAAGAAATGTGGAACGAAGTTCAGCTAGAAGCTGAAAACCGTGCCAACCAATTCTTTATGTTCCGCATTGGTGCCGGTCTATTTTCGCCTACGTCAACGACATGGCAGTCGCCTTACCTGCCGTACATTGAGGCGTACAACGAGTTGGAAGCAAAGTACCGGGGTCAAGACAACAGTTACACGATGGCGCAAACCGAGTTCTTGGATAAGTACGGCGAAGAATTCTTCTTGGCTACCGGCACGTTTACTAAGCTTAACGACGGCGTTCCTGCCACGCTTCGTGCTGAACAAGAATACGAAAAGTACCAGACTCTGATCCAAGGCGACGGCAGGTTTGTTGGCGACTGGATCACTGGCGCACTAGGCAGCACCGGCGAAGTCTTTGCATTCTCGCAGGTGTCATACAACCGACAGTTGTCAACTCCAATCTTCCCTGGTTCTGACATCATGCGTCGTGAACGCAAGTCAGGTCGTGAAATGTTTGCCGACACGCAATTGCAGTTGGGTTGGCGCGAATACAACCTGGCACGAGATGTTGTTAACGGCTACCAAGACCAGGCAGAAGAAGGTGGGCTGTCTCGTTCGTTGAACTCTAAGCATCTGCAACCTGTTGCTATTGCATGGCAGAACGAACTGGCGCGCATCAAAGCTAAGTATCCTGACTGGGCTAAAGAGTTTGAAGACATTTTCAAGTCACAACAGAATTTGCGTAATCAACTCAGCGGCTTTATTGCTGGCTTGCAATACGAAGAAATTCGTAACCGGCCTTCGTCGCGGCACTTGGTTGAATATCTTGGAACGCGAATGGAACTTCAACGAGAGTTGATTTCACGCTACCAAGCTGGCGGTTCCCGTGTTCTTACGTCTGACAGCAACATTGACCTGTTGACGTATTGGGAAGATTTCAAGGACCATATGGAAAGCAGGCCAGAGTTTAATCGCCTGTTCCGAAAGTATTTCTTGCGTGATGAAATTGATTTCATGACGTTTATTGACGAAGACGAAATGCCTGAAGGCTGGTTTGTGTAATGAGCGAAGACATTCCGAACTCACAATTGGGGTTCAACCCGCAACAGATGCACGCTGACATTAATCAGTACGCCAACCTGCTTGAAGCTGACATCATTGGCACTCGCGACAACATGGTTGTGTCGCCTGAAGCAAAGCGTGCAGGTGTTGACGAGGGCGCGACAAACATTACGCGCAAGACTGCTATTCAGCGTCTGGGCGAAATGAGCGAGCTACAGAAACAAGACCTTGCTCTAGATATGTTTATTAACGTGACCGGTGCGTACGGGTCGTTCAACGACATCTTCAACGAAGACGGCACGCTCAACATGGACACGTTTATGGTCGCGTGGGAAACCACGTTTAGTCGCGCACTGTCCTCCGGACCTCAAGGGCTAAAGCTTGAAACTGACTACGTCAACATTCTGTTGCAAGAAGACGAAGAGTCATCTGATCTAGAACTAGACAGCTTGATAAAGGTCGCTCAAACAAAGCAGGTTAACCAGTTGGGTGACGCTGCGTACTTTGCGACGGTGTTAGATCAGTCGTTGGGTACGTTGCTGGGGCGTCGGCCTACGGCGTTGGATGAGCGCAAGTTTATGGATTTCTTGACGACTACGTTTGCTGAGCGTCCTGCGTTGCCGGTCAATCTTGCTGCTGATGAGTTTGTGAAGACGGAGTATGCGGAGCAGTACGGTGAGGTTGATGAGCGTCGCCGTATGCGTGGTTTCTTGGATGCGGTTAGGAATGCGTGATGAGTGTTGAAAACGAGCTTCAAAGCATTGTCGACAAGGTAAAGGAACGCCGTAAAGGCACGTTGACGGAAGCTGCAACGACGCGCCGCAACTTGGGCGTTACGCTTATTGCTTTGGGTCTAATCGACCGTGATGATGCCCGTGATTATGGGAATTTGCTTGTTCCCGGTCAGGCTAACATTGGAGATCCGAAAGCAATTAACGAGCTTCGGGATTTCATTAACGACAATTTCTCTGACGTAGATTTCGATGCGCTTCTTGCTGGCGAAACCGTCAAAATTGGTAATATTCGACTTCCTGGCCTTCCATCACGGACGCTTACTGGCACGACTGTTTCGTCTCTTGACGAGTTTCTTGAACTTGTTGCGCAGTTTGACGATGCTCCTAACGTATCTTTCTTGGAGTCGTTGAAAGAGTTTGATTCTCTTCAGGGAGCCATTAATGGGCTTCGGACTTCTCAAAGCGAAGTTGAATATTACGAAGAGCAGATTGACGCGCTTGAATCAGGTAATACGGAAGAAAAGGTTGCAGCCATTACGGCTGTTGAGCTTCCTGCCGCGGACCTTAGAAAGCTGGAAGAGCTTGGTACTCCGGAACCAGGTACGGCTTACGAAGATCTTGATCTTCAAATTATTTCGCAGATTGGATCAGCGCTAAGCAGTCTTGAACCTGTTACTGCTGAAGATGAAGACGCTGACCGCAAGTTTATGACGCCTCCGGCTGCACCGGAAGCTGAAAAAGATCAAGAAGATAAACCTGAGGGTGCAGTTCATCCGCTGTATGGGCGTGACACGACAGAGCCTGAACGGCCTGCTGCGTTTCACCCAGTGTACGGCGAAGACCGTACGGCAGAGCAAGTTGAGTTTGACACCGTAGCTGGTATGAGTTCTGCGTTTATTGAAGCGCGGGACGCTGCTGGCGACTTTGTGGTTGGTTTGACAGAAGACGGTCGGGCTGTGCGTCCTGACGATCCGTCTGCTGAGCGAACGATCCGTCTTGATGAGTTGTTTTTGCAACGCAACATTGACGAAACATCTGATGAGGGCATTGCTGAAATTGGCCGGTTGACCAAGCTAACTGATTGGTACAACGACAACTCGGCTGCTACGCGCACGTTTATCGAAGACTGGATCAACACTCCGTCTGAAGCCGAACGCTTCGACATCCTGAAATACACGATTGCCAACATTGAAAACGTGTTGCGTGACATTGGTCAGATTGGCAACTTTACTGACCAAGACATTTTTGACATGGCGTACGACATTCAGTCGGTTAACGATCATGCTGATACGACTTTGTTGCGTCGTGCTGTTATCGCAGAGGTCGAATACAGTCTTGACCAGTCAGCTACGTCAACAACGGCGCAAAGCGCGAACGATCTTCAGTCGCTTGCTCGTAAGTATTTCGTTACGTTGTCTGACGAAAAGGCTGCGGATTACGCGATGCAGATTTACGGGGGCACGCTGAGCGAAAGCCAGTTGGAAATGATGTTCCGTGACCAAGCTACGTCGCGGTTCCCAACGCTGTCGAACTATTTAAGCGACGGGTTTACGGTTGCTGATTACTTTTCGTCGTACGAAGCAGAGATGGAACAGATGCTTGATCGCCCTGTCGATCTTTACACCGAGTTCCCGCAAGTGTTTGATTACGTTACTGACACGGGCGAGCAGCGGCCCATGACGTTTGGTGAGATGCGCGAGTTTGCTCGTCGTATGCCTGAGTGGCAGAAAAGCCAGCAGGGTCAAGATCAAGCGCGAAACATTTCGTTTGCGTTGGCGCAAATGTTTGGTCAAGCCGCATGATTCCTGGCGGTGATGCACTAAACAAGGCGCAGGGTACGCGTGGCGCGTTTGCTCATGCACTTTTGAATGGGCTTGGTGCTCCTGCTAACGAAGCAAACGTGCGTGCAATGTTGGCGTGGATGACTGGCGAGAACACTCGTGCAGCTAACAACCCGTTGGCAACGACGCGTGAAGGATTTTCTGGTGCAACTGACTTCAACTCAGCTCGTGTTAAGAATTTTCAGACCTTCGCTCAGGGCGTCGCAGCTACTCTAGAAACTTTGAATCTGAGTTATTACACTGATGTTGTCGCTGCGTTGCGCCGAGGTACGAATCCTCAAGAACTACACGGTTTGGTTGCGGCTTCTCCGTGGGGGACGAAACACTTTGGTTCTGGCGATTTAAGTTTGCAAACTACGCCGCTTGGAAATCCTGCTACTGCCCGAATTGCTTATCAGAGTGATGACATGATTACTGCTTCAGATTACGAAGACGCTTGGGTTCTGTTGAAAGACCAGTTGACCGAGTACGGGTTGGAAGACCTGTACGACTTTGCGTACGAAATGACTATGACTGGAGCGTCGGAAAGTTCTGTGATGATTCAGTTGCGTGACCAGCCTGCTTACAAAGAACGTTTCCTGGGCATGGAGCGGCGCAAGGCTGCTGGTTACCGGCCTATTTCGCCGTATGACTACCTTGAACTAGAGAAGGGTTATCGGCGTGCAATGACTGAAGCTGGTTTGCCTGAAACGCTGTTCGACAGCAAGGAAGACTTTGCTGAGTTTATTGGAAACGATATTTCCGTAAACGAACTAGAAGAACGAGTTGATCTGGCTGCTGCTGCGTTGAACGCTGCTGATCCTGAAATTCGTAATCAGTTGGAAGAACTGTACGGGGTTGGTGGCGAAGGCGACGGCGAGTTGATCGCGTACTACTTGGACCCTGAGCGTACGGTCAACTATTTAGAGTTGAAGCAACAGCAAGAAGCTGCGTCGTTGTCGGCTGCTGCGGTTGGTGCGCTGGGCGAGGGCGGCGGTCTTAGTCGCGCTCAAGCGGAGCGGTTGGCTGAACAGAACATTCAGGCTCGTGAGATTACGGCACGGCTTGGTGGTCGTGGTTCGTTGACTCAGTCGCTGCTTGGGTCGGAAGGCATGTCAAGCTCTGAGTTTGCTGCTGCTGAGTTTGGTCTTGATTCTGAATCGGTTGCTCAGTTGCGTCGCACCCAACAGATTCGTCAGGGCATGGGCAAACGCCGTAGTGGATCTATGGCTACCCAGCAGGGCGTAACTGGTTTGGGTTCCGCTAACTCTTGACGCAATCATAAATAACCACTTACCATTACTTCTGGATCGGCCCTCATACGGGGTGAGCCGTTCCAATCCATTTTCCGCTTGCATTCCACCGGTGTAGGCGCGTACTAGAGGTGAGTGACATATGACAGAAGATACGCCTACCGAGGCCGAAACTGTTAGCCAAGAATCGAAGCCTAATTGGCGACGTGACCTTGAATCCCGCGCTGCTGCGGGTGACGATGCCGTTGCTGAATTGGCACAGTTGCGACGCGAGTTGTCGTTCCGAGATGCAGGTGTTGATCCCGCTTCTAAGCAGGGTCAGTATTTCATGCGGGGCTACGACGGCGAACTGACTGTTGATGCTATTCGTGCTGAAGCTAGTGAACTTGGGTTGGTTGGAGAGAGTCAAACTCTGCCAGTCCAGACTGCACCTATTGATTATGATGCAGAACAGCGGATCGCGCTAGCGTCAGACGATGCTGGACCCGTTACCGATCCCAATCTAGACGCGCTGATTCGTCAGGCAACTAACCCTGAAGAACTGCAAGCTGTGATGGAAGCCCACGGGTACACTTGGAACGCAGCAGTTTAAGCTGACGTAGGCCATAGAGATTAGGAAATCTCATGGCTGATTACGTTTCCAATATGACCAAGACCGGAAGCCTGTCTTCCGGCGCAACTACCGCGTTTGAGCAGCTTGCTTACTTTGCGCTGCGCTCGCAGCCGATGCTTGAAATGGTTTGTGACGTTAAGTCCACGAACCAGACCCACCAGGGTGCATCGGTCCAGTTCACCATTTATGACGACCTTAACCGCGCTATTACGCCGCTGACCGAAGGTGAAGAGATCACCCCGGTTGCTCTGAGCGACAGCAACGTGACCGTTACTCTTGCTGAGTACGGCAACGCTGTTGTTACTTCGGCCAAGCTGCGCGGCCAGTCGTTCATGAACGTGGACGCTGACGCTGCCAACATTGTCGGCTACAACATGGCGAACTCTATGGACCAGGTTGTCCATGATCTCCTTGTTGCTGGCACCAACGTTGCATACGCCGGTGACGCCACCTCGCGTGTGACCGTTGATGCTACCGACAACCTTGACGCTGCTGATGTCCGTAAGGAAGTTGCTGCGCTTCGTAGCGCTAGCGTTGCTACCTTTACCGGTGGCAGCTACCTCGGCATGATCCACCCGGACGTGTCGTACGACCTGCGTGACGACACCGCTGTGACTGACATTATTCAGTTCCAGATTCGTCAGGACAGCGCGGCTATCCGTGCGGGCAGCATCGGTACCTTCGGTGGTGTGGAGTTCATTGAAACTTCGCGTCTTGGCCTTGGCCTTGACAGCAGCACCTGGGCTGACGCTGGCGCTGCCAGCACCGTTGACGTGTACCCGACGATGATCCTCGGCAAGCAGGGCATGGCTAAGGCGCACTCGCGTGCGGCTGGCTTTGGCCCGAACCCGTCGATCGTCAACGGTCCTGTCACCGACATCCTGCGTCGGTTCCAGCCCGTCGGCTGGTACCACCTTGTCGGCTACGGTCGGTTCCGTGAGGCTGCGATTCGTCGTATCGAATCGTCGTCCAGCATCGGGGCTAACACCTGATAATCAGGTAATGTAAGATTTGTGGGGGGCCGGGAAGGTCCTGGCTCCCCACCTTTCTTTGGAGTTCTTATGGCTAGTGGCCTTTACGCAATTACGTTCTTGAACGCACTAAAGAACGATCTTGCTGTTGATCTTGACGACACGACTGCTGACCGGTTCAAGGTCATGCTTGTTACGTCTGCGTACACCCCTGACTTTGGCACGCACGATTTCAAGTCAGATGTTACGAACGAAGTGGTTGGTACTGGTTACTCGGCTGGTGGCGAGTCGTTGACTTCTGTGACGCTGACGCAGAGCGCAGGCACGATTACGTTTGATGCTGACGACGTAACGTGGGCGTCTTCTACGATTACGGCACGCGGCGCTGTCGTTTATGACGATTCGCTAACTGACGATCCGCTTATTGCGTACATTGACTTTGGTGCTGACAAGTCGTCGTCTGCTGGCGACTTTGTGCTGTCGTTTAACGCAAGCGGTATCTTTACTCTTGATCTGACTCCGTGAGGTGAGTGATGGCTGCAAGTATTAACTATCCAGGAACGTTGGATGGCGACGCTGATGTTGGTGGCGGTAATGAGCCTGATGGTGCTACTGCGCTAGACGACAATACGTCTGGTCATCCGAAGCATTCTGTGTTGCATCAGAATATTGGTGAGGCAATTCAGAAGCTTGAGGAGAAGGTTGGTGCTGGTGCGTCTACGCCGAGCGCTAACAATGTGCTTGTAGCTGATGGCGTAAATTCAACGTGGGGCAAGATTACTGATGACATGATTGCGTCTGGTCAGTCTCCGACGTTTACGACGGTGACTGCGACGGACATCACGTTGGGTGGTCAGGACCTTGGCGAGATTCAAACGTACACCCCGACTTGGACAAACGTTACGGGTAGTTTCCAAAGCGTTGGCGCTTATTACGCGTACGTCAAAGACATGGTGTATATGTCGATTGAGGCCGAGTTGAGCGCTTCGACTGGCATTGGTGACGTTCGTGTGAGTTTGCCGGTTGCTGCGTCTGACACTCACCAAGCGTCGAACAGCATGTTGCAGGTTCAACTGTTTGATTGGGATACCAACATTTATTATCAGGGTATGGCTACGCCTGTTGATGCGACCACGATTCAGGTGCGTCGTCTTGCTGTAAGCGGCAGCAACATTATGGGTGGGCCGACGAGTGCAACGTTGCCACATACTTGGGGCGATAACGACAAGATTCTAATTACCGGGTTCTACCGAGTAGGAAGCTGATGGAAGTTACGCCACAGGAGGTTGTGCAGGTGATCCGTGAACGGTTCCCGCTGCACTTTGAGATCGCCGTTCAGGCGGTGCAGATTGCGAAGTTGTCGCAGCCGCAGGAGGCTGCTGAGGAAGACTGATGGCTACGAACTACCCAGGATCGTTGGATACCGGCACGGAGCAGCCGTCGCCGTTGTCTACGACGGAGATGGACGATGCTGGGTTTGAGCATGATGTTGTCCATACGAATCATTCTGGCGCGATTATTGCGTTGGAAACGAAGGTTGGTACTGGGTCTTCGACTGCTGTTGCTGATTCGGTGTTGGCTGGTACTGGTGCGGGTACGTCTGGTTGGTCGACTGCTCCGTCGCTTGCTGGGTTGACAGTTGATACGGACACGTTGCATGTGGATGCGACGAATGATCGTGTCGGTGTCGGCACCACGACGCCTAGCTATAAGTTGGATGTGGACGGGGACGTAGGGATCGATAACGGTCAGTTGGTGTTGGGTAGTTGGGATTCTGGCAACACGGACATTGATGGGATTTTGCCGGGTAGTACGTTTGGTGCGTTGGTGCAGGGTCAGCCTTCGGGTCATTTGACGTTGGCGATTCGGGAAAATGACGCTGCCGACTCTTTCAGCGTGATTTCAGGTGGTGGCAACTACTTGACGGACTCAACGTTTGACACAGTGGTGTTATACGCTCAGGCTGATGGCAAGGTCGGTATCGGCACCACGTCGCCAAGCGTCCCGCTGCATCTCAACATTGGCACCGACAACAACGGCATCATCGTTGAATCAACGGACGCCACAGCCCGCATGTCGTTCAAGGACAGTTCGACCTCGGGCAACACGCACGTTGGTATTGGTGCTGTTGGCGACGATCTGAGTTTTTGGGCGAGCAACGCTAAGCGTGTAACGATTCAAGGCGCGAACGTCGGTATTGGCACGACCTCACCGCCCGACCGGCTCAGCGTCGGCGACGGCAGCACCGCCGGGTCGTTTCGGGTGCACGCTACGGGCGGCGGCGAATCGTTCCGTGTTAGCGGCACAGTCGTCCGATCGACGAATATCCGCGACCTTACGACCGGCTCGGCGGCGAACGTTTACGTCGCCACGTCGAACGCTTCGATGTATCGGTCGACCTCGTCCATCAAATACAAGACGAACGTCGAGACGATGGAGGACAGTTACGCCGATGCCATCCTCGGGCTGCGGCCGGTGTGGTATCGGTCGCTCTGCCCCGACGATCCAGAAACCTACGGCTACTGGGGTTTCATCGCCGAGGAGGTCGCCGAAGTCGATCCTCGCTTGGTCAGCTTCGGCGTGCCCGACGATTACGAGCAGCAGTTCGACGAGGACGGCGAACCGATCGACCCTGCCGTGGCAGATCTGACCGAACCCGAAGGCGTCCAGTACGACCGTCTCGTGCCGCACCTCGTCAACCTGCTAAAGCGCCATGAGGCTCGGATCGCTGCGCTAGAGGCGGCATAGCCCGATGACCGCATACCGGTCAACAAACACCTACCGTCAAGACCTTCTCAGGTACGACGGCACGGTTGTAGTCAACGTCACTGTTACTCCTGCTGTCATTGCAGGCACCTCTACGGCACCCGCAGTTACTGTCAGCGAAGGCACGGGCGTTACCGTCACGCCAGCAGTCATCTCAGCCACTACAACGGCTCCTGCTGCCACTGTTAGCGAAGGCACGGGCGTTACTGTTGCCCCTGCTGTCATTGTCACAGCGGCGACTACACCGGCTGTCACCGTAGAAATTCTACTTGTTGTCTACGTCGACACGGTCACCGGCACCGCAGCACTGCCAGCAGTCACGCTTACCGAAGGCGCAGGCGTCACAGTCAACCTTGCAACTGTGTCTGTTTCTGGACTGATTCCAGAAGTCACAGTTTCAGAAGGCACAGGCGTAACAGCAACTGGCATTATCGAAGCACTTGCAGCATTCCCTGCGCTCACCATTACCGAAGGCAGCGGCACTTCTGTAACCCGCCCAACCATCAATTGTTCGGTCACAGTTCCCGACCCTGGTTTAGAGATGCGGATTATTCTGACTGCTGACGCGCCGGGAGCACTGCTAGACGTACTGCCGTACAACGTTATTAGCATTGAACGACGTTGGAAATCACGATGGGCTGCCCCTGCTCGCCGTGGAAAAAACATCTTTATTCTTACTGATAACACGGTCACAAACCGTCACCCAAACGACGTGTCAACAATCTCGCGTCAAATCTTGGGTGGTCACGAGTCGCCAACTGACCTAAGCTCAGAAGAACGAACGTTGTTGTTTAACGCTGGCTATTCATTTGAGGTTCGATAATGCCTAGATACGACTATAAGTGCAAGAAGTGCGGAGCTATTGAAGAAGCGATGCATGGCTTTGAAGACGAACCGACAATGTATTGTTTGGATTGTGGGCAGCCGATGGGCAAGATGCTGGGGATGCCGTATGTGGCTCCGTCGTCAACGCCTACTCGTTCTGGTGATGTTGATATGGCAGCTACTCGTCAGGCTGAGAAGGACAAGGATGCTGATATGGCTGCGTATAAGCGTCTTCGTAAAGACGGTGTGCAGCCGCCTAATATCAACGGGTCTGCGAAACTAGAGGCTAGAGCGGAAGAAAAGCATGAGGTAAACTCTGGTCACACGTTTTCTACTGCTTCTGCCCGTAAACGCAATATGGGCCTTGTGAAAGACATTGTTGACTGATGACCGCGCAAACTTGGATTGATGAAACACGCGATCTGCTTCTAACTGATTACGTTGAAGAACTGGCAACTCTTGGCGGTGACATGACTGTTGATCAGTCCACCATTTCGTTTACGTTGCCGTCTGCGACTCCTGCTGGCGTTGTAGCAGGCTCAACCCTTGAGGTCGGCACGGAGCTTATGTACGTCTTTGACGTGGCTACAAACGGCACGGTGACGGTTCAGCGTGGCTACAAAGGCTCTACGGCAGCGACGCACGACGCTAACGATCTTGTCACGATCAACCCAAAGTTTCCGGCGTATCAAATTGTAGACGCGCTTAACCACGAACTGCGCGACCTGTCATCGCCACAAAACGGTCTGTTCCAAATCAAAACCGTTGACTTGACGTTTGATACGGCACAAGACGGCTACGACATGACTGGCGTAACTGACGACATCTTGTCGATTTATCAGCTTACGTTCTCTGATCCTGGCTCAGAAAACGCAGAACCAATTCTTTCTAACTTCACTCTTCGTCGCAATAGAGACACATCGTCATTTGCTTCTGGCTACGCTCTTATTCTTCACGACGACGCATGGCCTGGAGAAACCGTTCGAGTTCAATACAAGACTGGTTTCGCAACGCTGACTGACACTACGACTGCATTGTCTACGACAGGGCTACACGCCGAAGCGTACGACCTGCCTGTGCTTGGTGCAGCAGTACGACTTATGTCGTCACGACCTATCCGTCGCGAGTTCCTAGACGAACAAGGCTCGTCACGATCTGCTGAAGAAGTCCCACCTGGCGCTATTTCTGCATCTATTCGTGACCTGCGACAGTTGCGCGAAGACCGAGTTAACGCTGAAGTAGCACGCCTACACAGCCAGTACCCCGTGTATTGGAACCGGTCACAAGGCGGCAAGTCACAGACGCACCTGTACCGGGGGTACTAGTCATGGCGCACGCGCCTGAACGTTTGCCAGTCACGATTGACGGCACGTCGTATCTTGTAGAGTCTTCTGGTTATCAACGTACGACGGTGCCTGTGTTGCGTGAGCAACAGGACAACTCTACGGAACCTGGCGAACAGCAACTTAATACGCAGATGTGGATCAGGTCACAGACTGACTGGTCGTACGGTAGCGGACAAGAATACTTGGACAATGCTGACTCGGATCGACGCCGCTTTCACGAGTCAGAAGGCGTAGACGTCTGGACAAAGGGTCAGGTGTCGTTGCTTCCAATCATGGAAGATAAGAACGGCGCTGAAACGTTTACAGATGTAGTTATGAAAGTGTTCGTTAAAGACGGCACTTCGTATATGTACGTTGCGTCAGGCCCTGACCTTTACTGGTCAACCACGTTTGCCAACGAAACACCGACATGGGTGCAGATGGGTGACCCTGCATCTGGCACGGCAGACGACATTGCAGACCTGGCGTCTGACGGCACAAACGTTTACATCTCGTACGGCACTCGGTACGCCACCACAATTGCTGTAGGTGCGGCTGCTACAACGCAACCTACAAACTTTACGAACAAAAACGTCACACTGTTTCGCGTAGTTGGTAGCCGTCTTATTGAAATGCATGGCGGCGAAGTGCAAGAACTAGACGCTGCTGGTAGCCCAATCACAGGCTCGTTGACGTACACGCTGTCGCTAGACGGGGCATGGGTAGACGCTTGTACCGGACCTAACGGTATTTATCTGGCGTGCAACACCGACGACGTTGGAACCATCTACTTTGTTTCGACCGACACCGACGGCAAACTTAACCAGCCATCACAAGTAGCTGACCTGCCGCGCGGCGAAACAATCAACGCAATCGAATCGTACGGTGGCCTGTTGATGATTGCCACCAACCACGGGTTCCGGCTTGCTACCATGCAAGAAAATGGCGGAATTGTATACGGCCCCGAAATTGTAGATCACGGCGGCATTTACTCAATTACTGCTGACGACAGGTTTGTGTGGTTTGGTGGAGCAGGCGGCGAAACGTACCGTGCAGACCTTTCAAAGTTCACAGAACCGCTTGTTCCTGCATACGCTAAAGACGTTGTATCGACAGGTGGCAGCCCAGGCAACGTGACCTGGATGGCCCGCGTACTTGGCAACACTTACTTTGTAGACGCTGCTAACGGCGTCCAGGGCGACGCTGCATCAGGCAACAAGGTTGCATCTGGCACGCTAACTGTTGGCGGTGTTCGCTGGAACAGCCAGTTTGAAAAGGTACTACGTCAGATTGAAGTCCGGTCATCTCCCGAACTAGCAATTGCTAGCGACACAGCATTCGATGCATCTGGCGAAACTTACGACGACACTGATCTTGTTTACGACGGTTTGCTGTCACCAGTATCAGGAACAATCAAAGTCAAAGTAACGACCGGTACTGGCGTTGACTTGTCCGAGTTGACGCTTGCAGATCGTACGCCATCTACCCTGGACTACTCTCGCAGCGATAAATATACGATCACTTTTACTCTTGAACGTGACGGCACAACGCTGACTGCTGGTCCTGTGTTGGAATCTTGGCAGGTCCAAGCGTTCCCTGCACCTACACGTATTGACGAAATCGTACTGCCGCTTGTATTAAAGAAGCGTGTGGCAAGCTCACGAGGCCACGGCGCTGCTATACAGCAAAACCCGAAAGCATTGTACGACTCGCTTCGCACGTTGATGATTGACAAAAGCGTGGTGACCTATGAAGAAGGTAACCATTCCAACCAAGTTGTTGTGGATCAGCTACAGTTTTCACCAGAGCAACTTTCAGCAGATGCTGATTGGTGGGAAGGCACATGCATAGTCCGTCTACTTACTGTGCCGTAAAACCACGGGAGGTCGTGGATGAAGAAGCTCATTATTGACTGCGAGACATCGCCAAACTTGGCGTACATCTGGGGACTGTGGAACCAGAACGTAGGTCTAAACCAGATTGAGAAGACTGGTTCGGTCATTTCGTTTGCTGCGAAGTGGCA
>Ga0222718_10002745_pt1 | contig 15534 bp, 10 predicted proteins | sample C33_27DmetaG_FD_165045 | JGI IMG/M metagenome (GOLD analysis project Ga0222718, IMG submission 165045) | Estuarine water microbial communities from San Francisco Bay, California, United States - C33_27D | ecosystem: Environmental > Aquatic > Marine > Unclassified | place: USA: California... | reverse complement strand
ATAACGGACTGTTCCTCATCTGCCACGACGACATCGCCCCCGACCCCGGCGCGGTCTCCGTGCTCGTCGCTGAGTTCCACCGTTCGAACGCCGGCCTCGTCGGCCCGAAACTCGTCGACTGGCACGACCCGACCCGCTTGCAGTCGGTCGGATCCGGCCTCGACCGATTCGGCGAACCCGACTCCCCGATCGAGGAGGGCGAAGTCGATCAGGAGCAGCACGACGGCGTGCGAGACGTGTTCGTGCTCTCCAGCGCCTGCCTGCTGGCGCGCGCCGACCTCTTCCGCTCCCTCGGCGGATTCGATCGACGGGCCGGTCTCCACGGTGACGACGTCGACCTCTGCTGGCGCGCCCACTGGGCCGGCGCCCGCGTGATCATCGCTCCCGACGCGGTGGTGCGCCACCGAGCCGACATCGAGAGCCGCCAACCCGATATCGACCACGACCGCGAGCGCGCCCGTCGTCGAATGATGACCGTGCTCAGCCTGACCGGCGCCGCCCGAGTCGCGCCGAGAACCCTCACCCTCATCGCGGTCACCCTCGCCGAGTTCGTGATCGGCGCCTTCACCGGTCGCCTCGCCGAGGGCTGGCGCTCGCTCGCCGCCCTCGGGCACACCATCGGGCGACTGCCGGTGGTGATCGCTCGCCGTCACGAGATCCGACTGCAGCGATCGGTCCCTGAGGCGGAGGTGATCTCCCTCCAAACCCGGGGGAGTGCGCGGCTCGCGTCGTATCTGCGGTCGCGTCAGACGGCGACTTACGTGTCGCAGGACACCACGGTCCGGCGATGGCGCGAGCGCTCGTCGGGGCTCGGCCTCACCTGGGCAGCCGTCATCGCTCTCGTTGTCATCGGCTCGCGGGACGGCATCATCAACGGGTTCCGACCCGTCGGGGGTTTCCTCCCTCTGCCGTCCGACGCCTTCGGTTGGTTCGCCGCAATGTGGTCGTCATGGGACCCGCGCGGAATCGGCGCCACCTCGCCGGCCCCCACCGGCTGGGGGATCCTCGGAGCACTCGACACCGCGTTGCTCTTCCACGAGGGACTCGCACTCACCGCGCTCGTGCTCGGTCTCGTGCTCCTCGGCATCCTCGGCGCCTCGCGCCTCGCCTCGGTCTTCCCGCTCTCTCGCGCTCGGATCGCCGCGATCGTGGTCTACGCAGGAGCACCCGTCGTCGCCCGCGCCTTCGGTGCCGGAGATCTCGACGCACTGGTCCTCTACGCCTCGCTCCCTTGGATCGTCGAGCTGTTGCGGCGTATCGCGGGGATCGCCACCGCGGACCCGGGCGCGGTGCTCGGCGACCTCCCCGACGGCCTCGACGACCCGTCACCGGTGCTGCGCCGCCGGCTGATCGCCGGTCTCATCCTCGTGACCGCCACCACCGCCGCTTTCTCGCCCTCAAGCCTCGTGGTGATCGCCGGCGTCGGCGTCACCATGGCGCTCGGCGGCCTTCTCGCCCGCGCCGACCTCGCCGTCAACGCTTGGTTTCTCGTGGCCACCCTCATCGCTGTCGTCGGCGCCTGGATAGCCAACCTCCCGTGGTCGACGACCTGGACGTCGGTCGAGCTCGTCGGGACCGCGACATCGGGTGACCGCACCGGGGTCTGGCGCTCGCTCGCCGGCGGCGACCCAGACCGGTGGTACGACCTCCTCGCCCTCGGGCTCTGGGTGCCGCTGCTGGCCGCCCTCCTCGTCAGCCGCGCCTGGCGCATGACTTGGGCGGTGCGCGGCGCGGTCACCGTGCTCGCCGCCGCGACCATCATCGTGCTCGACGACCGCGGCCTCATCGGCCTGCCGACCCCGCCCCGCGACCAGCTGACCGTCGCGATCGCCCTTGGACTCGCCCTCGGAGCCGCCGCGATCACCGGAGGATTCAGCCTCGACGTGCTCGGTCGCGACTTCGGTTGGCGCCAGCCCCTCGCCCTGCTCGCCAACCTCGGACTCGTCATCGGTCTCGTGCCGGCTCTCGTCGCAGTGGGGGCCGGTGACTGGCGTGCGCCGCAGACGCCAACGGCGACGCTCATCGCCTCGCAGTTCCCCGCTCGCTCGGAGGTCGGCTCCTACCGCGTGCTGTGGATCGGCGACGCCCGGCTCCTGCCGGTGCCCGGCAACCCATCGGACACCGGTGTCTCCTGGGTCGTTGCCGACGGCGGACCCCTCGACCTGCGCCACGCCTCGGCGACTCCGCTCGGACCTGCCGCCGAACGCATCGAATCCGCGATCGGCCACCTCGCCGAGGGCACCACCGCGCGGGCCGGCCGGCTGCTCGCCCCGCTCGGTATCCGCTACATCGCCGTGCCCGTGGCCGACGGGGTGACCTCGCGCATCGACGACCCGCTCCCTCCTCCCGCTGGACTCGTGGCAGCACTCGCCGCCCAACTCGATATCGGGGCCATCCAGTCACCCCCCACCGTCGAGGTCTTCGTGAACCGGTCCTGGATCCCACCGGCCGCGTTCCTCACCGGTGGCACCGCCGAGGCCTCCGCCCTCGCCGGGGAGGGAAGCCTCGTGGTCGCCGATCTCAGCGGCACCTCCACCCTGGTCGACCCTCGCGGGGAAGCCGTCGATGTCGTCGACGTCGCCGCCCGGCGCGGTGCCACCTCCGCCCAGGTGCCGACCGCCGGGGTGCTCCACCTCGGCGTGCCGTTCGACGGCTCGTGGCGAGCCTCGCTCGACGGCGCGCCGCTCGAGTCGCGCGCCGGCTTCGGGGTGACTACCGCCTTCGACGTCCCGGGACCGGGCGTGCTCGAGATCAGCTACGACCGACCCGTCACCAGAACCCTCTGGCTCGCGCTCCTCGCGGCGATCTGGCTCGCGCTGATCGCGGCGACGCTGCGCACCCGTGGGGGATCCTCCGAGGTCCACGATCCGATCCTCGATCTCGGCCCACTCCCATCGGTCGAGGAGGGACCCCGATGAACCGGCGAGCTCCAGCGGTGGCGGTCACCGCACTAGTTGTGGCTGCCCTCGTCTGGCAGATGTCCGGAGATCCGGCGCCGGCGTCATCGATCGTGTTCTCCACCGGCGATCGGGCATGGATCCCCCAGAGCCCGGCCGATGGTGTCCTCGAGAGCGTGTGGTACTGCCCCGGGGTGCCGGCCGGAGGCCGCGACGACGCTCTCGAGGTTGGCGGCGCCATCGCCATCGCCAACCCAACGGCCGAGGCCACTCGAGCCCAGATCACCTTCATCAGCGACACGGCGCCGAGCGAGCAGCAGGTCATCGACCTCGCTGCGAACGGCCGGGCGCTCATCGACGTCGACTCCGAGATCGAAGCGACCTTCGCCGGAGCGGTCGTTGAGATCCTCGGGGGCGGCGGCGCGGTCGAGCAGCGGGTCTTCCATCCCGACGGCAACTCGTCGACCCCGTGCACCACTGATCTGTCATCCACCTGGTTCCTCGCCGACGGCTACACCGTCGGAGACGCCCTCCACGAGGTCATCCTCATGAACCCGGCCGACGATCAGGTGGTGGTCGACGTCGAGTTCCTCACCGACGACGGTGTTCGTCGCCCATCGGCGTACACCGGCTTCCCCGTGCCGGCGCGCTCCACCCGGATCATCGACGTCGGTGCCGAGGGAGCAGGGGCTCGAGGGGAGTCGCGTGTCGGGGTAACCGTGACCGCCTCCCGGGGAGCTCTGCTCGTTGGACGGGCGGCGAGCGCTGGCGACGAGGCTCGTGGGGGATCCACCGTGTCGTCGGTGGCGGCCGTCACCGCCGAGCAGTGGTGGTTCGCGGCCGGTGACAAAGGGTCCGACGCCACCGAGCGCTACAGCATCATGAACCCCGGAGAGACCGATGCGGCGGTGAGCGTCGTCTTCTTCCCCCGGGAGATCGTCAGAGGCCCAGTGGTGGTGCCCGTCACCGTTCCGGCCCGCCGAGTGATCACCATCGACACCGGAACCGTCTCAGGACTTCCCGAGGGCGCGCACGGCGCTGTCGTGTCCACCACTGACGGCTCCAGCATCGTCGTCGACCGCGCGCTCACCAGGATCGCCGATGGCCGTCGGGTGACCTCGGTGGTCCCCGGCGTGCCAAACCGACCCGACGGCGACCTGCCGACGTCATGGCTGCTGGCAGGAGGCCCGAGCGCCCCGACCCGAGCCGGTCTCAGCATCTTGAACGTCGACAACGAACCGGTCACCGTCACCGTCACCGTGCTCGGCGCCACCGGGGAGGTGCCGCTCCCTGGATTGGAAGCGATCGAGATACCCGGGACCGGGCTCGCGACCCCTGATCTCGTCGACGAGGCAGCGCTCTCGCGTCCGCTGCGAATCACGGCAACCGGTCGCGTCCTCGTGGAGCGCTCGATCCGGAGCGGCACGACCTTGCATACCTCCTGGGCGATCGCCGGGGCCGACACCCCGTAGGCGTCGATATCGCATGCCGGTAGGCCCGACGCGCGCTGGGCCTGCCTGCTAGGACAATGGCGTGGACCAGGACCTCGCTCGACTCCTCGCGGCCGTCGCGATCGTTGCGATCGCCGCGGGATCATCTCGAGTCATCCGAACGCGACGCGCCTCCGATCCACCCACCCAGGTCACCAAGAACATCCCGAGCCAACTCGACCGCGCCGACTTCCCAGAGGCTCGAGCGCCATGGTTGGTGACGGTGTTCACCTCCGCGTCGTGTTCGACCTGCGCCGCGGTGCTCGACAAGAGTGTCGTGCTCCGGTCCGACGATGTCGACGTGGTCGATGTCGAGTACACCACCCGAGGCGATCTGCACCGTCGCTACTCGATCGACGCCGTGCCGACCTTGCTGATCGCCGACGACACTGGCGAGGTTCGTGCCGCGTTCGTGGGGCCGGTCACCGCGACCGATCTCTGGGCGGCCGTCGCCGAGTGCCGCGAACCGGGATCGGTCCACGGGGGCGATGCCGAGTGCGCCGGCGGTCGGGTCGACTCGTAGGGCGCTTCGGTCAGTCGGGCGTACCGAGGACGTTCGCCTCGAGCTGCTCGTCGGTACCCGACTCGGTGAGTCCCTGTTGGATGAGGCGAGCCACCTCAGGTCCGTCGATCGTCTCATGCTCGAGCAAGGCCTCGGCGACGAGCTCGAGGCCACGCCGATGCTTGTCGAGCAGGCGGGTCGCGCGGGTCTCTTGATCGTGGAGGATCCGGCTGATCTCCTCGTCGAGGAGTTTGGCGGTGTCGTCTGAGTACTCCCGACCGCTCGACATGAGATCCTCACCGAGGAAGACCTGCTGTTGCCCAGCCCACGCCATTGGACCGACCCGGTCGCTCATGCCCCATTCGCGCACCATGCGCCGGGCGATACCGGTCGACTGCTCGAGATCGTTGGCCGCGCCCGAGTTGAGATGCCCGAAGACGAGCACCTCGGCGACACGGCCACCCATTGCCTTGCAGATGGTGTCCTCGAAGTATTCCTTCGAGTAGGTGTGACGCTCCTGGGGCAATGACCAGGTCACCCCGAGGGCCATGCCGCGGGGGAGAATGGTCACCTTGTGCAGCGGGTCGCCGTGCGGCAAGACGGTGGCGAGCACCGCGTGACCGGCCTCGTGGTAGGCGGTCGCCCGCTTCTCCTCGGCGTTGAGCACCATCGACTCGCGCTGGGCGCCGAGCACCACCCGATCGCGAGCGTTCTCGAAGTCGATGCGCTCGATCTCTTTCGAGCCGCGTCGCACGGCGATGAGTGCCGCCTCGTTGACGAGGTTCGCGAGATCGGCGCCCGCCATGCCCGGGGTCGCGCGCGCCATCGTCGACAGGTCGACGTCGGCGCCCATGCGCTTGTCGCGCGAGTGGACCTCGAGGATCGAGAGGCGCTCCCCGTACTCGGGGAGCGGCACGACGATCTGACGATCGAAACGGCCGGGCCGGAGCAACGCGGGGTCGAGGATGTCGGGCCGGTTGGTGGCCGCCATGATCACGATGCCCTCGGACGTCTCGAAGCCGTCCATCTCGGAGAGCATCTGGTTGAGGGTCTGCTCGCGCTCGTCGTGGCCGCCACCGAGGCCAGCGCCGCGCTTGCGGCCGATCGAGTCGATCTCGTCGATGAAGATGATCGCGCGACCCATCCGTCGGGCCTGCTGAAAGAGATCGCGCACCCGGCTCGCGCCGACCCCGACGAACATCTCCATGAAGTCGGAACCGGTGACGCTCAAGAAGCCGACCCCGGCTTCCCCCGCCACGGCTCGAGCGAACAGGGTCTTGCCGGTTCCCGGGGGGCCAACAAGAAGGATGCCCTTGGGCACCCGCGCGCCGATCTCGGCGAAGCGCTCCGGCATCCGCAGGAAGTCGACCACCTCGGTGATCTCCTGCTTGACGCCGTGGTAGCCGGCGATGTCGGCGAAGGTGGTGGAGGGCTGATCGGTCGAGTAGGTCTTCGCCCGGCTGCGGCCGATCGACATGACATTGCCCATCTGGCCCTGGGCGCGACGCTGCATCCAGACGAAGAACCCGATGATCAGCATCACCGGGAGGAGCAGGCCCGCCAATTGGAGGAACCAGTTCGTGGACGGCGTCACGAATTGGTATTCGACGCCGCGCGAGTTGATGAGTTCCTCGTCGGCTTCGGAGAGACCGCGCTCACCGCCGCCGGTCGACACGAAGGCCCCCCCGGAGGTGAACTCGCCGGTGATCCGACCGTTCATGTTGTTGATCTCGATTGAGGCCACCTCGCCGGCGGTCACCCGATCGATGAACTCCGAGTAGGAGAGCTCCGATCCGGACTGGCTCGAGGTGAGGCTGGGGATGACCACGGCAGCGAGGAACACGCCCGCGGCCACCCACGGCAGCCAGCGGCGCCACTGCGGGTTGGGAGCGGGGGTTTCGCCCGTGTTGCGCGGCTGACGATCACGGCCGGAGGGACGCTCACCGGGCGACCGGTTGGACCTTCCCGAGGGCCGTCCTGCGCCCGGCGGGGGCGGGGGAGGGGGCGGGGGGAGCGGTGACATGGGTCCATGCTACGGCGGTCCGCGAGGGCCTGCATGATCTGGCGTACGGTGTGCGACGTGACGAGACACTGCTCCCGGCCCCAGTGCTCCGCCGAGGCGGCGGTCACCCTGACCTACAGCTACGGCACAGCGCAGGCCTGGCTCGACGTGCTCTCCAGCCAGCGCGAGCCCCATCTCTACGACCTCTGCGAGCGTCACGCCGAGCGGTTGTCGGTGCCGTCGGGCTGGGAGCTCGTGGATCGCCGGCGCCCAGTCATGTACTGGCGCATGGCGGGCTGATCCCGTCCAACACCTCCGCCCGATGACCGAGACGGTCGTGTTTCCGAGAGCTCTCGCCGCGTGGGCGGTCGCCTGGGTCATCGGCGGCGGAATCCTCGGCGCGCTCGTGCTCAGCGCGCTCGGTGGTGGGTCCGGTGAGCCACTCACACCCATCCGGCTCGCCGCGGTCGCGCTCGTCAGTTGGCTCGCCCTGCTCGGAGCGGTGGTCGCCGTGGCGAGATCCGAAGGTGTCGGATGGCTCGGTGCTGTCGGTCTTGGGACCGTGCCCCGATTCCGAATCGGTGATCTGTTGGCGGTGGTCGCCGGGATCATCGCCCAGACGGTTCTGATCCCAGCGGTCTACCTCCCGCTCCGAGCCGTGTGGCCCGACACGTTCGCGCCGGATCGGTTGAGCGACACCGCTCGCGATCTGGTCGACGCCGCCGACGGCGCCGGCATTGTGCTGCTGATCGTGGTGGTCGCCGTGGGGGCGCCGCTCGTCGAGGAGATCGTGTATCGAGGGCTGCTGCAGCGCTCTCTCGCCGCCCGTGTCGGCGGGCCCTCGGCGATCCTGCTCGTGTCGGGGCTGTTCGCCCTGATCCATCTCCGCTGGGTGGAACTCCCCGGACTGTTCGTCGCCGGGTTGCTCTTCGGACTCTGCCTGCATCGCACCGGCCGACTCGGCACAGCGATCCTCGCTCACGCGGCGTTCAACCTGACGGGGTTGATCGCCGTGTTCGCGACCGGTTGAACTCCGGAGCGCGGCGAGCACCCCCGTGTCATGATGAACGGGTCATGGATTCCCCCACCGGACCGTTCCACTCGCTGAGGGCATGGTTCGCCCGCGACTGGGATGACGCGCGCATCTGGAGATTCGCGCTCACCTCCTTCTCGCTCGTGCTCACCACGGCGATCGTCATGAACGTCGTCCACCTCAACCCGCTCAGCCCCGGATCCGATCTCATCTTCGACGACAACACGCCGACCGGGGGCGACTTCGGCGCGCATGTCTGGGGCCCAGCATTCCTCCGCGATCACCTGCTCCCGTCGTGGCGTCTCAACGGTTGGAGCATGGACTGGTACGCCGGCATGCCGGTCTACCGCTTCTACATGGTGCTGCCCGCGCTCGCGATCGTCCTCGTCGACATCGTCCTGCCCTACGGGGTGGCGATGAAATTGGTCGGCGTCATCGGGTTGATCACCTTCCCGATCTCCTGCTGGGCCTTCGGTCGTCTCGCGCGGTTCGCTTTCCCGATCCCAGAGCTCTTCGCCTTCGCGGGGCTCGCCTTCGTGCTCGATGAGAGCTTCACCATCTACGGCGGCAACCTCAAATCGACCATGGCCGGCGAGTTCTCCTTCTCCATCGCGCTCTCCCTCGCGATGTTCGGGCTCGGCTATGTGGCGGCAGGTCTCCGCACCGGCCGCTACCGGGTGAGAGCCTCGATCCTGATCGCTGCCGCCTGCGTGTCCCACGGCATCGTGCTGCTGTTCGTGGTGGCGGGGGCGCTGGTGTGGACGGTGGTGTGGCTCGACCGCAAACGGTTCATGTGGGCCCTCACGGTCGGTCTGACCTCGGTGCTGCTCCTGCTCTGGTGGGCCGGCCCCTTCGTGTTGAACCACGAGTTCATGACCGACATGAAGTACGGGCCGCGCCCTGAGGGTCTCGAGGATTCCTTCTGGGACATGTTCTTCCCGCTGACCACCGCCCTCGACTTCGTCATCACCGGTCTCGCCGTCATCGGTCTCGCCTGGTGCCTGCTCCGCCGTCATCTGGATGGGGTCGCCCTCGGCGCCCTCGGACTGGTGCTGTGCGCCGGGGTGTACGTCGCCCGCGACTCGCTGCCGGTCATCGGCCTGCTCTGGAACCCGCGGCTTCTGCCATTCGTCTACCTCGTTCGCTACCTGCTCATGATGGTCGGCGTAGCCGCGGTGCTCCGCGTCGGTTGGAACACCATCGCCGACCGTCGGGCCACCACCGAACTGGGGGTGCGCGGAGCGACGGTCAGCGGATTGATCGGAGCACTCGGGGTGTTGATCGTGGTCGGGTTCATGTACCAGGTGCTCCCTGGGGGCGGCCTGACCAGCCACAACGGTGTCACCGTGTACGGGTGGGGGCCGTTCAAGGCCACCCAATCGAATGTGCGGGCCTCGGGTGATGGTTGGGCCTCCTACAACTTCACCGGATACGAGGGTCGCGGCGCCGCCTACGCGGAGTACCACGCGGTGGTCACCACGATGGACGACCTCGGAGCTGAGCGAGGCTGCGGGCGCGCGCTCTGGGAAAACAGCCCCGATAACGGTCAATACGGCACGACGATGGCGCTCATGCTGTTGCCGTTCTGGACCGATGGCTGCATCGGGTCCATGGAAGCGGTCTATTTCGAGGCATCGGGCACCACGCCGTATTCATTCTTGGCCACGGCGGCCATCTCGAAGCAGTCCTCCAACCCGGTTCGCGAGCTGCGCTACGTCGACAACAACGGACCGGTCGCCGTCGACCACCTCCAAGATCTCGGCGTGCGTTACGCCATGGCGCGCACCCCCGAGGCCAAGGCCGAACTGGCCGCTCAGGCTGAACTCACCCTTGTGGCCACGTCGCCACCGTGGGCGATCTACGAGGTTGCCGAATCTGAGATGGTCGTCGGGCTCGACCGGCAGCCGGTAGTGGTCCGCGAGCGGTCGGGCGATCAGCGAGAGCGGCATCTCGAACTCGGCACCTCATGGTTCCAGAACCGTGGCGATTGGCCGGCGCTGCCAGCCGACGACGGTCCCGAGTCGTGGCAGCGCATCGACGCGGTCATCGATCTTGAGCGCCGTCAGGGCGAACCCGGCGAGCGGGGCCGGCGAGTGGACATCGTCGTCCCGGCCACGGGCGTCTCTGTGATCGACCTGCCCGAGGTCACGGTTTCGGATCTCAAGGTCGAACAGCAGTCGCTCTCGTTCTCGGTCGACCGGGTCGGCGTCCCGGTGCTCGTCCGCATGAGCTACTTCCCCAATTGGGAGGTGTCCGGAGCGGACGGCCCCTATCGCGTCGCACCCAACTCGATGGTGGTCGTGCCGACGAGCGAGCGGGTCGAGCTCGCCTACGGGCGAACCGCGGTCGACTACGCGACGCTCCTCGCCACCTTGATCGGCATCGTGCTGTGTGTGGTGTGGCGTCGACGCGGCGACGTCGAGGTCGACGCGGTCGTCGGCGGTGAGCTGCCGGGACCGGCCGCGGACTCTCGCCGAATCCAGGCGATCGACACCACTGAGGCCGCCGACGCCGTCGATAGCGTCTGACGCCATGTCGCGCCTCGATGCGATCGTCAAGGCGTACGACGTGCGTGGCACCTACCCGGATCAGTTCGATGCCGAGGTGGCCCACGCGCTCGGTGTCGCCTTCGCCGACATCGTGGAGGGCGACACGGTCGTGGTCGGCCGCGATATGCGTCCGAGCGGCCCCGAACTGGTCGCCGCCTTCGGTGACGGCCTCCGTCGACGGGGCATCGACGTCATCGACCTCGGTCTGGTCTCCACCGACCTCCTCTACTTCGCCTCCGGCTCCCTCGGCCTGCCCGGCGCCGTGTTCACCGCCTCGCACAATCCAGCCGGGTACAACGGCGCGAAGTTCTGCCGAGCCGGAGCCCGCCCGATCGGCATCGAGTCGGGTCTCGCCGACATCCGCGACCGAGCCGCACAGGTGCTCGCCGGCGAGGTCGTCACCGAAGCGAAGCGCCCCGGATCGCTCAGCGAGCGCTCGCTTCTCGACGGCTTCGTGGAACATGTGCTCTCCTTCGTCGACGTCCCCGCGATCCGGCCGATGCGAGTGGTCGCCGACACCGCCAATGGCATGGGCGGACTCGTTGTGCCAGCCGTCTTCGAGCGGCTCCCCATGATCGAGCTCGAGGTGATGTTCGGCGAACTCGACGGCACCTTCCCGAACCATCCCGCCGATCCACTTCAGCCGGCCAACCAGCGCGATCTGCGCGCACGGGTCACGGCCGGCTCGTTCGACCTCGGACTTGCCTTCGACGGAGATGCCGACCGGGTGTTCATGGTCGACGAGACCGGCAACGGACTGAGCGGCTCGACGACGACGGCGATCCTCGCCGCGGCCATCCTGCGCGACCGTCCGGGCGCGACCGTGCTCCACAACCTGATCTGCTCGCGCGCGGTCCCCGAGGCGATCGCCGAGCACGGCGGCGTGCCGGTTCGCACCCGCGTCGGCCACTCCTACATCAAGCAAGTGATGGCCGAGACCGGAGCGGTGTTCGGCGGCGAGCACTCCGCCCACTACTACTTCGCGGACAACTTCCGCGCCGACAGCGGTCTCATCGCCTCGCTCGTGCTCATTGGCGAGATGAGCCGCTCGGAGCAGTCGCTCTCCAGTCTTCGCGCCCCATTCGAGCGCTACGCGGCAAGCGGCGAGATCAACACCGAGGTCGACGACCAAGAGCAGGTCCTCGAAGCGGTCCGCGCCCACTACTCCTCGTGCCACCAAGACGACCTCGACGGGCTCACCGTCGACGGTGGCGATTGGTGGTTCAACCTCCGGGCCTCCAACACCGAGCCGCTCTTGCGGCTCAACCTCGAAGCCGCCGATCGGACGGCCTGTGATGACCGGGTAGCCGAGGTGCTTGCCCTCATTGCGGGATGACATCGCCTGATGACCCTCGGAGCGGGCAGACTGGCGTCATGAGCGACACCGGCGAACGCCTCGACCCGATGCTCCTCGAGATCCTCGTCTGTCCCGAGGACAAGGGCGAACTCGACTACCTGCCCGAGGAAGGCATCTTGCTCAACCGTCGGCTCAGCCGCACCTACGCGGTTCGAGGGGGCATTCCAGTGATGCTCATCGAGGAGTCGACCACGGTCGACGAGGCCGAACTGGCTCGCCTCATCGCTCTCGCCGACTCCTGACCGACCCGACCCGTGAGGCACGCCCCACGACTCCCGGCCGCCCTCGCGACGCTGGCCGCCATTGCCACCACCGTGGCGATCGTCCAGGTCGCACCCCTCGGGACTGAACCCTCGGCGCTCGCAGCGGCCTCGCTCGGCGCTGGTGGTGAGTACCACCCGGTGACGCCAGCCCGGGTGTTCGACTCCCGCGCGGGAGCGGCGCCGGCGACGGCCCCCGGCGGGGGAGAGGTGACCGTGCCGATCGTCGGCCTCGGCGGGCTGCCCAGTGACGCCGGACGGGTGCTCGCGGTCGCCGTCTCAATCACCGTGGTCCAGCCGACCGCATCCGGTTACCTGAGCGTTCGCGGGGCCGGAGAACCCGACCGCGGTGGTTCGGTCGTCAACTTCACCGCGGGGCGAGATGTGCCGAACTCGGCCATCGTGCGTCCCGGTGCGGGAGGCGCGCTCACGCTCCGGCTCGTGACCCCCGCCGGGCCCGGCTCGGCGCATGTGCTGGTCGACGTGTTCGGCTGGTTCTCGACCTCCAGCCACGATGTGCGGGGAGCCCGATTGGTCCCGGTGGAGCCGTTCCGCGCGGCCGACACCCGCCAAGGGCGTGGAGCCGTCACCGCGGGAACTTCGCTCGCCGTCGCGATCCGCGGAGCCGGTTCCGTGCCCGCCTCGGCTGAGGTGGTGGGAGCGGTCGTGAACATCACGGGAGTGAACACCGGGCCTGGCAACCGCTCGACCTACCTCTCCGCCTTGCCGAGTCCTCCCGGCGCGCCGCCGGCGACCAGCAACCTCAATCTGTCGCCTGGTGAGGTGAAGCCGGTCCTCGCGGTGGTGCCGGTCGGAGCCGACGGTTCGATCCACATCTACAACGCGGCGGGCGCGACCGATGTGCTCGTCGACGTGACCGGCTACCTGCTCGCCGGTGTCGACGCGTCGACCCGGTCGGGTCGAGTGGTGCCGCTCTCCTCGCCCGTCCGCCTCATCGACACCCGGTCGCCGGCCTGGGGCGACGCCCCGCTCTCGGCCTCCGGCCGTCGCGACTTCAGCTTCGGCGGGTTCGTCGCTGACGTGGCGCTCGGCGGTGAGCCGATCGGCGCGCAGTCGGCGGTGCTCGGGAACCTGACCGCCACGGGCCTTCGAGGTGACCCGACCTCGGCGGGAGCGTCGAGCTATCTGAGCGCCTATCCGAGTCCGGTCGGTGTCGACCGGCCACCGCAGGTGTCGTCGGTGAACATCACCGCCGGCCTCGACGTGCCCAATCTGGCGCTCCTTCGCTACGGCGGGCCTGCTGAGGATCCGCACCGGGTGCGCTTCTTCAACGCCTTCGGCCAGCTCGATCACCTCTTCGACGCCAGCGCCGTCGTGCTCTCCGACTGATCGAGCGGTCACCTCCCGCCTCGCTCAGTCATGGCGACCCCGCCGCCGGTGTGCGCTGAGCAGGTGGGTGGACCGGTGACGGGCACCAGCGTCGTGACCCGCCGTCCGCACCGAGGGCATTCCCAGTCGATGGGTCGCCGGGGTGGACGGCGCCGGCCGCCTCGTCGAGCGGCAGGGCGTCCGGCGGGACGTCGCGATGGGGTGGTTCGAGAGGTGCGTCGAGTGCTCATGCTTTTCCAGCGGTAGCGGTCCGTCGCGGTGTTCGCAAGCCATTCGGGCGTCGGTCCAGCAGTTACCCCTACGGGGTAAAAAATCCTTCTCCGGCGGGGTTTCGGTAGGGTGTGGCGACGGCGGGCTGACAGATCGGTGCCAGCAGGCCCCGGCCCGTAACTCCACTAACCGAACCGGCCGCGAGCGTCGTCTCGCGAGCCGGCAACCGTCCGATCCCGCGATCGGATCACCCGAGGAGCCCGCCATGAGCACCACTGAGACCCGTATCTCCGCCGACCGCGACTTCCGCGTCGCTGACCTCTCTCTCGCCCCGTTCGGCCGCAAGGAGATGCTCCTCGCCGAACATGAGATGCCCGGTCTCATGGCGATCCGCCGCGAGTTCGGCGCCTCGAAACCGTTGGCCGGGGCCCGCATCTCGGGATCGCTCCATATGACGGTTCAGACGGCCGTGCTCATCGAGACGCTCACAGCGCTCGGAGCTGAAGTGCGTTGGGCCTCCTGCAACATCTTTTCCACCCAGGATCACGCCGCTGCCGCGGTCGTCGTCGGCCCCGACGGCACCGAGGACGACCCTCAGGGTGTCCCCGTGTTCGCCTGGAAAGGCGAGACCCTCGAGGAGTACTGGTGGTGCACCGAGCAGATGATGACGTGGGAGGGCTACGACGGCCCGAACATGATCCTCGACGATGGCGGTGACGCCACCCTGCTGCTCCACAAGGGTGTCGAGTACGAGCGCGAGGGCAAAGTGCCCGATCCCACTGAGGCCGGCAACGCCGAGCTCGCCATCATCCTCGGACTGCTCCAGCGCACCCTCAAGTCCGATCCGTCAAAGTGGACGCGGATGGCGGCGCACATCAAGGGGGTCACCGAGGAGACCACGACCGGGGTGAAGCGCCTCTACAAGATGGCTGCCGACGGCGATTTGCTCTTCCCGGCCATCAACGTGAACGACTCGGTGACCAAGTCGAAGTTCGACAACCTCTACGGGTGCCGCCACTCGCTCGTCGACGCGATCAGCCGCGGCACCGACGTGATGCTCGGCGGCAAGGTCGCTGTGGTGTGCGGCTACGGCGACGTCGGCAAGGGCTGCGTGCAGTCGCTGCGCGGACAGGGCGCCCGGGTGATCGTCACCGAGATCGACCCGATCAACGCCCTCCAGGCCGCGATGGAAGGGCTCGAGGTGCGACCGCTCGAGGAGGTCGTCGCGACCGCCGACCTGTTCGTGACCGCCACCGGCAACGCCGACATCGTCACGGTCGATCACATGCATCGGATGAAGCACAACGCGATCGTGTGCAATATCGGTCACTTCGACAACGAGATCGACATGGCCGGCCTCGCTCGCTCGGGCGCGGTGCGCGACGAGCTGAAGCCCGGCACGGATGTGTGGCGTTTCGAAGACGGCCACCAGGTGATCGTGCTCGCCGAGGGGCGTCTCGTGAACCTCGGTTGTGCCACCGGTCATCCGAGCTTCGTGATGAGTTGCTCGTTCTCCAATCAGGTCATCGCTCAGATCGAGCTCTTCAACCATCCGGAGAACTACCCCCTCGGCGTCTACGTGCTCCCGAAGCATCTCGACGAGAAGGTCGCCCGGCTTCACCTCGAGGCCCTCGGGGTGCGGCTCACGAAGCTCTCCGACGAGCAGGCGGAGTACCTCGGCGTGGAGCCCTCGGGGCCGTTCAAGCCCGAGCACTACCGCTACTGATCATCCGGCGGCCTTCCGGGTCGGCGTCACGTGGGGGGTGTCACACCCCTGTCGCAGACTGAACGCATGTTCGATCGCGTCTCAGGTACACCGGTTGTCGCCACCTCACGTGCTCGCCGCGGTTCGGTCTGTCTGCGTCGCGTGTTGGCGCGGGTGTT
>Ga0222718_10002741_pt1 | contig 15547 bp, 18 predicted proteins | sample C33_27DmetaG_FD_165045 | JGI IMG/M metagenome (GOLD analysis project Ga0222718, IMG submission 165045) | Estuarine water microbial communities from San Francisco Bay, California, United States - C33_27D | ecosystem: Environmental > Aquatic > Marine > Unclassified | place: USA: California... | reverse complement strand
GGTTCTAGAGGGACTACAGTTCCAGAACATGCCGGTCAAGTACCTGTTATACATAGACATCATACTTAAAAATAACATCACCATACACTACGACATAGCCAAGGAACTAAAGACCAAGAAACAGGAAACAATCGCTAGGTTCCTAAGGAAAACAATCGAACAGAACTATCTAAAGATAAAGAGCGTGGACATGAAGTTTGACATACCCGCCTTGAAGAGAGATATGGAATCTCGTACTTCTTTGATCATGGCTAAGACTTTTAAGAAATAGAATTGAATTTTTCTTTCAACCATTCAAGTTCATAGGACAACTGCAACGCATCTTTATCTCCCTTAACTTCTTTGTAGTATTCAACGGCGTCAAGGGCACCTTTCTGTACGTATGATGCATATTCGCCTACCCCTAGCTCACACCATTTCTTCAGCCTATACTGTGATTCCACGGTGGGTTTCATTTCACACAGTTTAATAACTTCACGGAAAGCCACACGCCAACTGATCTCAGGTGTCATGTTGAAGTTACTGGTTCCACACAACTTGGGTACTACTGTGTGTGGTTGCGATAGTGTGAAATCTAAATTAGGATGTATTGTGGACAAGCACAGACGTTTGTTGTATAATATCACCGCCCTGTGTCCGTACTCCAATCCGTTAACTGGATTCTTAGCATGGAAAATATAATGACAGGCTTCTCGAAGTCTATCAGGTTGAAAGGTGAAGTCAAACTTATGATCTAATTCTATTGTGGGGAATACTGCAAAGAAGTAGTCTGTATCACTCATGGCGGCCGCAGTGTGGTACGCCTGTGTCCTTCCCTTGACTCCTTGTATCCTTTTGGCCCTGGGATATTTCTCTTTCAGCACTTGCCAATACTTTTCAGCACTGGGTTCATCGTAAGACAGGAACACTATGTCCATGGGTTTTGTTTCGTAGTCATAGTCAAAATGCACATGCCTATCGAAATCATATAACTGTTTGATGCTTCTACCACTCGGGAGTAGTATGATATCTTTTGTGTTACCCCACGTGTACATCTTCTCGTCTTCCCAGAAACTGGGGTAGAAATTTGGAAGGTTTACATCTGCAATATCCTTGTTGACCATCCATGTGTAAAATTCAGTGCCTGTGTTGTATGAATACACCGGATCAGAAAGTTTGAACGTGGTGGTGGAAAGAGGACGTTGGAACAATGTGGGATGAGCATGAAAGTTGATATCTTTGAAATCACGCAAAAACTTGAGGCCATGAATCTGCTTTTTGAATTCCTTTGTTGGGATCAACATCACATTGCCTTCTTGATTCAGTCCTCCCATAGGGTGCGTGGTGTACCACACGTGAAGTTGGTTACGCTCGTGCTGTTCAGGTATGTAGTCTAAATCAATTGTTTTTATGTCAACAAAGTTGGCAAAGAACCAGAAGTACTCTGTTTCAACATCATCTACAACTGCTTTCAGGATATCAAGGTAACTGCCAACGAATGGCACTACCCTAGTGTTCACCAGCGGTGACTCTATGTTCTTTACATGTTGGAATCTAACTTGTATACTGTCGAATCCAGTCATAGTAACTTTCCAATCCTTGCCTCAGCGAGAACTGTGGTTCATACTCTAAGAGATCCCGTGCCCTACCGATGTCCAGCGTGCCTCTCATCGGATACAATTTGTGCATTCCTATGTCCACTATATCAGAATCACTTCCTGTGATGTCTACTATTGTCTCCGCCAGCGTCCTTAGGCTGGTTGCGTTGCCCGCCGTGATGTTGAAACTGGTGTTAGCCACTTCTGAATTAGCGGCCTTTATGATACCATATGCGGCATCCTGCCTGTAAGTGAAGTCCACCTTGTTCTCTCCGTTGTGCAGTTCTATTGTTTGATTGTTCATTGCCTTTGCAAAAAACTTAGATACCACCCTGTCTGGAAGATCTCCAGGTCCGTACACCCCACTGGGTCTCACTATCGTGTAATTCAGTCCATCTCTTTTGGCAAAAAGTTTTGTTAACCTCTCACCTGTGAGTTTTGCCTCGCCGTATATGTTCTGCGGCTTCGTGCTTGAATCTTCCCTTGTCCCGTCTACGAAATCACCATACACCATGCTACTGCTGATGTACACAAATTTCTTTGTGTCGAACTCAGCGGCATGCCACAGTAGGTTAGCCGTGGTTCCTATAACTTTTGGTATTCCATTTATTGGATCTTGGTCCACTATCTTTGCCCTGGGATATGTGGCCAGGTGTATGACAATATCAGGACGATGGCTAAATGCTTTAAGACACACCATTCGATCCAGTACGTCACCCTTGATAACATTTACGTTCTTGTGTATCCAGTTACGTGTCCTCCACGCAATAAGTTTGTTCAACTCTACCTTTGTAAGTATGTCGTATGTGTCTTCATTGTCTACACAAGTTATGCTGTGTCCATCATTGGAAAGTTTCTCGATTATTTTGGTACCAATAAATCCAAGTCCTCCTGTAACCAAATATTTCATTAAAATTCCTTTTTTATTTCTAACTGTGGATTTTCCACACAACTGTCTTTAATTTCTTTCATTGTTTCCTTGTTTAAATCTACGTTACAACTCGCACTAGGTTTTATCCCACAACTTACAAGTAATAATATCATGATTAGATATTTCATCCTAGTACTTTTACTCCGTATTTGTTGGTAAACGCTTTACCATCTTCTCTGTCATTTACAATTGGTTGTCCTTTTATGTTCAAACTGGTGTTCAAAAGTATAGGGCAACCTGTCTGTTTTTTCCATTCCGTTAACAACGCATGAAACCCTGGATTATCCGTCTTACGCACCGTTTGAACCCTAGATGTGTGATCATGATGTATTATGGCAGGGAAGTCTTTACCATGCGTACACGCCGCTGTAAATTGCATATAAGGGGTGTTTTGAACTGCTTTAGGTAGGGTGAAATACTCATGTACATCCTCCTCTAATATGGCCGGAGCGAATGGTCTGAACTTCTGTCTTTTCTTGATCGAGTTTACCAAATCCTTGATATCCTCACCCCTAGGGTCTGCCAACAGTGATCTATTACCAAGTGCCCGTGGACCAAACTCTGCCCTGCCACTTGCAACTCCCACCATTTTGTTTTCCTTCAATTCCTTGATCAGACTGTCCACCGGATACTCTCCGTCTATGTTGTGTCCCAAGAACGGGTGTTGCCAATTCAAGTGTAATTTCTGGTGTGCGGCAATACAGCCTAGGCTTGATCCTGCGTCACCAGGATTTGGTATAATCCATATATTGTCAAACAATCCCATGTTAGCCAGCACCCGGTTAGCCGCACAGTTCAAAGCGACACCTCCGGCATACACTAAATTCTTACTGCCATACTTGGATGCTCTGTTCCATAGATCCGCGAGCAGTTCTTCTGTGACTGCTTGTATGCTGGCGGCTATGTCCATCACGTCTGCGTTTGGTTCCCATTCACTCAATCCTCTGTGCAAGTTCTGTTTGAGTTTGAACGGCGACTGTTCTACAAAATCATCATATATTTTCTGTTTGTACTTTGGTTTACCATAAGCGGCCATTCCCATAAGGATATATTCTTCCTCCGCAGGCTTCAATCCACAACGATGTGTGAATGCACTGTAAAGTATTCCTATGCTGTGCGGATACTGTATTGTTTCTTTTCGTTCTATATGATTTTTATTCGCTGTTGATATGGAAACTGTGTCCCATTCTCCTATTGCATCGACCGTTAGTATGGTTGCTCCTGTGTCTTTGAAAGGTGAGGTGAAGTATCCAGCCGCCGCGTGTGAGTCGTGGTGTTTGACGTACTCGTCTATCTTAATACCAAAATGATTCAGGTGCCATTGTGGCATCTCTGTGTAACTCATTGCAAGTCCATATTGTCCTGCGTACAACTGCCTTGATTTTTTCAATAATGGTTTCTCATAGTAAACAACCTTGTCAAATGGACCGAATGTGTTGGCCTCGTCTACTATCTTTTGGTTGAGATAGTGATCGTTCTTGACCTTGCTGTAACGTTCACTGTGTGCCGCCCATAGTATCTCGCCTATGCCTGAACTGTAATCAACGACGGCCATTGCGGCATCGTGGTTCATGCAATTGATTCCTAATATTTTCATCTGTGTGGTCCTAGGTTGCCGTGTTTGTCTAATATGTCTTGTTTTATCAAGAACGCCCACATGTCTGCTTCCATGTGTGTGACTCTGAAATCATATGTGCTAGGTGGCTCAAACATTTTATTTGTGTCCTCAAATCTGCCCTCTTTGATGGTGTCCATCCATACTGTGTAGCCTGCATTAAATTCTTTTCTTGTTTGATCTGTCGGACAGATAAAATCTGCTATCACGACTCTATTTTCATCAATGGCTTCTTCCGCAAATGACCACATTCTCAACGATTGTCTCTTCCTGCCTTCTGGTGAGAAGTCCCAGTCGTCCGCTTCTTTCCTGACTTCATCGGCATTCAACCATACAGCATTGAACATAGGCACTAGCAATTTTGCCAATGTTGTCTTGCCCGAACCAGGTAAACCCATTATCAGTATCTTCATCTACCTATCTCCCAACCTATCACCACACCGTACTTCTCTTTGCCGTTGTGCTTTTCGTATGCTGGGGAAATAAACAATCCCCCTGCTTTGTATCTGATCATTGGTAGTATGTCATTTGACCTATAACCTGTCACAAGCCCTAATTCGATGTTCCAATACTCGTCTAATTCAAACTCTTTGCCAACGTATGCACTGATCCTGTCCTCAGAATTGTAATAGACCCCCGCAATTGAATTGTCCACTGTGCACCTTGCGTGTGGATGTATATTGTTGTAATCTGCTTCTAGACCCACATGCATAGACAGTGCCAGAAATAATCCTAAACAATTCATTTAATGTTGAACCATCCTTTCGCCCTGTCTCTGAACTTCTCCCACTCGTCTAGTTCTATGTCGTATTCAAAGTTCTGTGTCGTTAGGTTTACTTGAACTTCTTTGGCTCCGTTCTTCAAATGGAATTTCCTTGCCATGTCTGTCAGTGGAGATAGTGTTACCAGTCTGCTTAGGTGATTGGATTCCTTGATCATCTTGTACACTTCGTTGACCATGTGCTTACCACCACCTTTCTTTTTGGCCCATACTGTGTAGGCTATTGCTATGTTGCCCTGTACACCTGCCCTGTGTATGGCCTGCATAGCGGCATCCTTGCTCATTGTGTCCATCTCCTCAACACTCTTTGGTATACCATGGGTGAATGCGAAACACATAACGGCCGCTATGTCTCCCTCTTCATCTTTGATACCGTATATCTTCCTTCCGTATGCTTGTCTGAACTCCAGGCTCAGTTCCGGCCTAACGGGATCTTCCGTCACATCAATGAACGGCAGTTCGATCAGTTCGAACTTGGCCCTCTTCTCTAGTGCCTTTTTTATTTTTTTTAGGACCATCTTATTTGTATATGAATGGGTCTTTCTTTTTTAATTCTTTAAGTCTTTTCCTGTACTTGATCTCTTGCTTGATCTTGTTGATCAGGTTCTTAATCCAAGTGAACATTATTCTCCTCCTATTAGTTTGTTAAAAGTTGGTAACATTAACTTTACAGCATCTTGGTGTGCTTCGTCAAGTGGATGTGTGGTAGCCCTGGGATAATCTTCCATCAATGCCCATTGATTGAAACCCATCATCCTTGGTCCAAAACTAAACCATTTGGTAAAATCTATTTCGGTGTGCAGTGCCTTTAGAAGACTATCCTGATCTTTGTGTTGTTCAAACTCTTTGTAAAACAGGCTGTTGTCTGCCAGTGTGAACATGTAGGGTATATTTTTCTTTTCCAAGATGTTCTGTAACCAGATTATGCTCTTCCAACTGAGGTATGTCTCATGGTATTCATTGGCCGCATACTTGTATATTGATTCGGCAAAATCTTTCACGCCTGTTTCTATGAATGTTTCTTTCCTTACTTTCCAAAATTCTTGTTGCGTCTCAGATCCTGCTAAATTTCTAAATGCCTCTTCGTTACCTGTGTTGGTGTCCCAGGGTGAAATAGATGCCCAACGTGTTTTTTCTAAATTGCGGTGTCTGGGCATGGCCCAGTCGTACCTGGAGGGGAAACTCCACATCACTATCACAGACCCTATATCATTATTGTTGTGGATTGCATCAAATACACGTCTGGCTATTCCAGAGTTGCCACTGCCTGGGTATGCCGTGCAAACATATTCATGATCTGTTGGCGTTAACCTGTACGCCCATGATTTTTTACTTGGTACTTTGCCATCTTGATCGTCACTTAACTCATGACCAAATGTGAAACTACAACCACCTGCTATTAATTTTTTATTCATATATCTGTAATACTTTATTTAAAAGCGGAAACATATTACCAAAATTTTCTTTCCTATACTGATCTGTTTGTAGTATTCTTCTTTTTCTTTCTGCCCGTATTTCCGGAGAGTCTCTGTCAGCGGCGTTCATGAATCGTATGCTGGGTTGATAGTCTGTGAGCATGTTATACCTGTCTGTAACTATGTACTTGACCTGTTTGGGCAGTGTTTGAATATTGAACACATCTGGATCAAAGCAAGTGTTTACGTAAAAAAACTTAGGTTGAAACTGTGCCACCCACAATGCCATTTTGGCCCAGTTGAACACATTGAATATATTCACTGTTGAACATATTTGGAAGTCCATGTTTGGTGTTTTCATTTCCTTAAACTTGACAAGATTCTGGTTTACTTCTCTCCACTTTGCAGGATGTCTCTGATACTCAAAAGGTTCTCCCACATCATCAATACTGAACGCCACTTCCACATGCTTGAAGTAACTCCATAGGTCAAATATTTCCTGTGGTGGTAACTGTGTGCCGTTTGTGTTGTAGTGTATATCTATATTCTTGGCATATCCCTTCTCAACGCAGTGCATCAGAATCTTGAAGTGGTCTTTGATCATGAAAGGTTCTCCGCCTGTGAATTCAAAGTACTCCACGTATTTTAGATCCTCCTGCAACTCCTCGAAGAACTGTGGGTTACGTTTTGGCCATCCTCCCTCCTTCAGTTGTTTTCTAGCAATCAGATTATCTCCGCCCTTGGCTGTCTCATAATCTATTTCCTCCTGTGCCCATTTCGAGGAACTCCACGATCCACATATCCTGCATTTTAAATTACATACGTTGCCTAACTTAAAGTCAATGAATTTCAACGCTGGCTCGCTATTAGGTGTCCAGTTTTCTAGACTGCTACGCATCTTGTATATGGAGTTTTGCCTTTTAGATGTTTTTCCTGCATCTTCCTCCTGCCAACAACTTTGACAGCCTTTGGGACGTTCACCGTTTCTAAATTGTGCTCTAAGATTATCCATGTATTCTGTATCTTGTATAGACTTTAGACTTTGTTGGTACACTTTTACTCCGGGAATACTGCCCTTGTACAAACAGCAAGGAGATGCACCGCCGTTTACATCAACTTCCAAATGATTCCACGGTAGTGGACATATGTTTGAATCTATAAACTTGTCCACCAGTCTAATACCCTTTCGTCTCTGCTTAATATTTTGGTTATATCCTGTCTTCTGATCTTGTCAATACTTTCTTGTCTCTGTTTTCCTTTTTTCGTTGGTGTAAAGGTTTCTCTTTTCTTCAAGTTTTTGATTACCTCTATCAATGCTCTCTGTTTTTGTGTAGCAAGAGGTTCCATGTATGCCAGTGCTTCGTCAATGAGTGTGTGTAGTAGTTCTTTAGGTAATGCTAGTGGACTTAAGATCTCATCATTGCTGAAAGTAAACATGACTTTTGTAAGTATTTCGGTGTCTAACTCTCTGCTCAAATCAAACATGTTTTTAAGTTCAAGTAGGCCCGGCATTGTTATAGTGTAGTCTAGTCTCATCTCCCTGGCTGTCTTTGCAACTGCCAGTCCTTCTTTGAAATTACGTAACCATTGCTCATAGTTTAATCCGTCCCTGATGTATTCCCCGACTGCCCCTGTCCCGTCAAGTGATGAACATATCTGCCAGTCTTGAAACTGTGGCAGTAGGTCAAACAGTTTGATTCCTTTTAATGTTGTCCTGCTTAAATTTGTGTTGTATCTCACGTACACCTCTTTTGCAAATCCTAATTCTATGATCCTCTGCATGGCTTTCCAGTGCATATCCCACATCAGAGGTTCACCACCACACCAGTATATTTCTTTTATTCTTTTTGTTTCTACTGCTTCAACAAACTCTTGTACAACCTGTGTGTCTTGAAACTTCATGATCTGCTCCCTCAAAGGCGACGCCATCCATGGCTGTGATTCTTTATTCCATGTTTTGTTTTTTCTAGATTCTGCTTCCCAACTACTACTCAACATGTCACCACACATTCTACATTTGAAGTTGCATAGGTTATTAAACCTATAATCAAAACTGATGGTCTGCATCGTGGTTGCACCTGTTTCGTCTGTGCTGTTGTATGCTTCGTCTACTCTATCATTGAACAACTGATTCCAGTATGATCTGTATACATTTGTGTTTAGCAGTTTGTGATCACACACTTCACACTCTGACAGTTCCTCACCTGCCATCATACGCAGTCTGACCGACTTCATGTGATCTGAATTCCAGTGTTCTTTCAGTGTAAGTGGTTTGTATTCCTTAGCATTGTTACCTGTGTCTATGTACTGCTTAAAACTCTGTGCAGGCTCTCTGGATGCACAACACATACGTCTTTCTGTTTGAGGTGAAATGTATGTGTGCGTCCATGGCGCCATGCAGAATGTTTTGTTGCCTTCGCTGGGTTTAATTCTCTTCATACAATTCCTTTAATTCAGGAAATGTTTCAAGGATATTTTCGTCTCTGATCACGTCCATTTTTTTCATTGTGTCTTTGAACTGTTGTAAGTCTTTATTGTTGTCCCTCCTCATCATGTAATCAAGTCCAGATTCAAAACCTTTGGTTGCCCTGGTGAGATTATCTAATGGTCTTAACCATTCTAAGTGTGCTTCTATCTTATCTTTAACTTTTTTCTTGTATGAGTCTGGCAATAAGTCTATCCGCTGTGCGTATGGATACTGTAATAAGTTGAAATTGAAGTCCTGTGGTTTTAGCAATCCTTGTTCGACCCAGTTCCTGTGGAAATCTGATATGTGTAACGCATTGATCAATCCCACCGTGCTTGATATGTAAAAATCAACCTGAGGGCAAACTTCAAGCATACGTTTTCTATTTGCAACTACATCTTTCCACACAGTGCCTTTACGCATGTATTCACCCCTGGTGCCTTCCGCGTCTAGACTAGCACCTATGGATACAGAATCAAACTTGTTCCATAGTTCCAACACGTCAATGTCTTTGTATCTTGTTCTTGTGAAGTTTGTGTTGTAGATCAATCTCACGTGATACATTTTGCGTCTGTCCAACTCTTTCAATATCCTGTAGTGTTCTTCCATTATAATCGGTTCGCCACCTGCGAAGTAAAACTGTTCCACATGTTCGAACTGTTCCAGCATTTGATCCCATATGTCATCACTGCTACGACCAACCTTCATTATCTTTGCGTGATTGGGTGGAGCACCTGTTAATTTTTTGTGGTCCTCGTACCAGTTAGAACTAAACCATGTGCCACAACTCCTGCAGGCAAGGTTACACAGGTTACTGAATCTTATATCCCAATACTTTATTACGAAGTCTGCTGTGCCATCAGGTAGTGTGTTGTCCACCATACCTATGTTGTGTCCAAAGTGTTTGTTTGAACTTAGGCGCAGACTAAAGAATCCTGACTTCTCTTGATCATAACATTTTGTACAGTGTTTGCTTGGTTTTGCGGCCAGCATGTTTTTCCTTATACCCTTCATCTCATCGTTGTTGAAAACTTCTTCCATAGAATTCTTGTTAAGATCACCAACAGGATATTTGTCCAATGCAAAACAACAAGGGTACGCTCTACCGTCAGGGAAAGCATGTATGTGCAACCATGGCATCATACAGAATGTGTCATTGTCTATTAACAACTCCTTCTCTTTAGGAGTCATGTCTTTAATTTTTAATTTCTCGGGCTCTTTGGCGCCATAATCATATGCCACGATACCATTCTCCTATTATTGGGAAAGTTTTTTCAAAGTTCTTTCCTGATCGTTTGTCGTATTGACTGTAAAATGCTTTAAAGTCTTTTTGTAGTTTACTCTGTTCAGCCGCCCCTGCGTGTGGTGTTTTGACAACATCCAAATAATCTATAAGTCTCTGTGTTTGATTTACTTCCATATGTTCCAGATGATGTTCATTGCTATTTAAAAACTTTACCAAGTCGCTTTTAAATTTATTTCTCAGGTCATCGGGTAGTACAAGCGGTGATTGGAAACTTGGAAATCTTAATATGTTCAATGTGAAGTTGACCTCTGGTCCGTACACTTTACTTGCACTCTTGAACCATACCATTTTCTCTAACAGTTGAGGCAATGATTCCAGACACAGTGCATTTATGGTACACATATTGTGGAGGGCACGTGGAACTTTGTCTACCATCATGTGCAAGAAATTAGAATGCCAATCTCCGTATACTAATCCATCTCTGATGTATTCTGCTTGTCCAAATGTTGCTTCACAACTAGTATACAATTCAAATTTATCAAACTTTTTTAATTTTGTTTTGAATCTATCGATGATACTCTGCTTTGCACCCAAGTTAGAGTTTATTGCAAGTGTCATATTAGGATTCATTTTGTCACCCTGTGTTTCTATCCAATCTAACAGTCTCCACAAATTAGGTGACATCATTGGCTCTCCGCCAGTTATTCTCAATTCATCTAGACTTTTGTGTAGATCTGTTTCCCACCATTTGTAAAATGCTTCTACATAAGGATTTGTTTCGTCTTTTTTATAAGGCTCTGCACTTTCATGACTGTGTGTGAAGTGATTACGTCCATCTGTTTTCATATCTGTGTATGGTCCTTGCCTTTTAATATTGTTTGCCCATGTCGAACTAAATGCAGGATTACAGTATGTACAAGCAAAGTTACAGGTCCTATCAAATGCTATTTCAAGTGTTTTAAGATTCCAGTCTGTGTTTGAATCTGCCTTGTGTGCTTGATCTAATGCTTCATTTGAGAATATTTTTGATTTATATACCCTGTCACTAATGTTATCTCTTTTGATATCTTCTATCTTCCAACAGTACTCACAACCTTTAGGTCTATCTCCGCACTGCATCTGTTTACGCTCTGCTTTCTTTTGTACTGTGTTGTGTATTGCACTAGGATTTATTTTTATTGCTTCAAGATCAATTTTGTGTGGGAGTGGATGATGGCAACTTGTGGTCATACCACTACCTAACCATATTGTTGCGTTGTACCATTTGGCTCCACAGAAACTAGCACTCTTTGTGTCTAGTATTTGTTTCTTATATTCAAGGTCTTCCATCTTTTCCTTTGAAGTAGTCTTTTAATTTATTGTATTCGTCAGTAGGACAAAGTATTTCACTCTTAAACATGATATCCTTGACCCAATGATAGTGTGCAATAGGTGGTGGGTGTGATTCTCCCGGAATGTAGTATTCCTTGAAATTGTCTTCTGCAAATTCCCATAGGCCTTGTCTGTCTTTGTAGAAAAGGAACTTTGTCCAATCTATCATATCGAACAATGCACGTTCACTCTCGCTGTAAAATTTATCACGCAACACGTCCTTGTTGAATACCATCATTGTGTATGGTATTGCTTTTTTGGTTAAAAACATCTGTGTTCTATGTATGTGTTCCAACGTCCTATAGTATTGATGCTCTTCATCCCAGAAGTGCCTCCTGTAGTAATCGTGCTTGTCTTTCTCAGGATGTCCGCCATACCAGGTGCTCCATCGGAAGTCCTCGTCCCACACATAATACGTGGCCCTGCCCTTGACATCATCTTCCCCTCTATCTTTCGTTATTACTTCATACCTATCCGTGCCAGACCACATTATGTACATGTGATCTATCTGTTTGTGTTTCATTGCACTATTAATAGCCGCACGTGATATGGTCTCGTTGCCAGATCCAGATCTTCCTTTGTTTAACATTGTCATAGCACCATTGAACCAAGGCACATAATGTGGCCAACATGGCCAACCGTACCTAGTGAAACTGCATCCATGTGATATGGTCTTATGCATTCCTACACTCCTCCCAGAACTCTTCCATCTCAGGAAAAGTGTTCAAGAACCTAGTAGAACGTCTGCGATCGTGTTCGTTAAAGAAAGCGTAAAAGTTTTTTTTATTTTGCGTACTTGCGTCCGCGTTTTCGCGCCAGTATGCGAGATTCCTCTGCATCTTTTGGATCTCAAAGTCCTTGAATATGTGTAACCCGTTCGACTCGCCGGAATGATTCTGCATGTACTTTATGTTGTCCTCGTGTATGCTCTGATACGCCTCTGACAGCATAGTGATCTGTTGCCATGCGGGTTGCCTCAGCAGTGGCACGTCGAACCAAACCCTCTGGTATGTCTTGCTGTACTTTTGACGCAATCCCAATACCTTTGATAACAGTTTGTCCATGCTGGTTATACTTAAATTGTTGTACGTGCATATGAACGTAATGGAATTACGACCTGGTATCCTATCAAGGAACTCCTCCACGTTGTCCATCATGTAGTTGAAATCAAGGCCGTCACGTATGTACTCCGCACGTTTGCCGAATGCGTCAACTGACACGAACTGCATCATGTGTTCAACCTTCTCCTGCATACATATCTCCTGTGCCATGTTGAAGTACTTCTCCTTCAACTTCTTGTCTGGTGGACACATGTTACTGGTCACGTTGAGGTGAAGGTCCTGTTTGGGATGGTCTATGATGTACTGGAAAACCTTGTAGGTGTTAACGTCCATCATGGGTTCACCACCGGTCATACGGAAGTGCTTTAGATTCTTGTACAGTGTTGGCCACCACTTCCAGAAAGCAGTCACGTAGGGGTTCTCCTCCCTGTTGGGTATGGGCCTCCTGCGACCCTGGAAGTGCTCTGGTGCATTGTGGGGAGGGGTGGTAGGATATTCGCCGTATCTGTCCACCTCCTTTGCCCACGTTGTCGAGAACTGTGGTGAACAATAACTGCACTTGAAGTTACAAGCGTTGTTGAAGTTCACCTCAACGTATCTCGGCGTCCAACGTTCGTCTATTGGATTCTTTCTGATGTCATCAAAATCCTGCATGGCCCATGGCTCTCCGGACCTGTAGTGCCTGTCTGACATCTCCCCGGTCTTCTCGATGTTCCAGCAGTATGAACAACCATCCGGTTGCTGTCCTTGGAGCATCTGTTGCCGTTGATTCATTTTGTCTGCGGTGTTGTGCAGTGCGGCCGGATTGTTTTTCAACTGCTCCGCATCAATGTTGTGCAATGGTGGATGATAGCAACTGTTGGTCAGCCCTGTGGGAAGGTGCAGTGAGGTCTGGTTCCACTTGGCCAGGCACATTGTGGAAGAGACTGTCTCCAGTGTTTCCTTGGCCTTCAGTGCATCTGATTTGTAATCACTGTCACTCACGGTCTTGCACTCCCTTGTTCCTATGTGTTGGTTTAACGAACCTGTAGAATCTGCTCTGTGCTTCATCCATCTCTGCTATAGGCAGGTCCAATTGCTGTCTCAGGCTGTTGCCGAACATGGTGAGTTGGTAGTCAACGTTGTCACTGTCAACTATGCCTTTGAAGTACTCTAGCATGTGATCAAGATCCCGCACCATGTGTAATTCAGTGTTGTAGTTCTCCAGCACCGTGTAGAAGCAACCCATTCTGGCCCCCAACATGGCGTACTTGCCATACTCCACGTCAGCACCAATGGTACACCACGTGCTCAATCTCTGTAAGTTCTCCGGCCATATTGTATTAAAATTTTTTGAACGAAAAGGTTTTCCCTTTTCAGTGCTCATCTTGACTCCTTCCCTGTAACCTGCCACAAACGCCTGTTCCTCACTTGCATTGATCACTGTCTCTGAATAACAGTTGTACAGGTTCTCATGTGGCACACCCCAACAGAAATCTATTTGATTTTCTTCTGTATCTGCGTTCTCATGTGTACGCATTGCTAGACAGGTCTCCTTGTCCCATCCAACCAAACCTCCATTGCCATAGACTAATCCATTTATATTATTTTTTGCTCTCCATCTATGCACTGCTTTTTTATTTGTTTTCTCCCAATCTAGAGTTTGTAAAAGAAATGTTTCATCTATGATGTTATCTCCGTCCACACTTATGAAGAAATCAGTCTCCGCAACTTCCGCCGCGGCCTTGTGTGCGTTGTCAAAGCCCACTACCCCATCAACACGCTTGGCCCATGGCACCTTGTTCTTGAGGTCTGCCCAGTTCTCTTCCTTGTTGGGCTCCTTGAAACTGATGTAAACGAAATCCAGTTCGCTTACTCTTGTTCTATCAGCCATGCCTTGCCTCCTTCAATTATTCCCGTGGGCCAGTGTATGTCATCGTCCTGGAACACATATCCTTTTTTTGCTTCTTTTAGAACACTGTATTGCGTTTTTGGTTTTGGCTTTGGTTTCAACACTATCTCACCATCTTTGATCATCAGCTCTTCTTCGTTGTACCGTAGTGCCCACATTTTCTTGTCGTAGGTTACCTCGTGTTCTACGCCATCAACTGTCACGAACAGTTTCCTAGGTTTTGGCTCTGGCAGATTCGCTAGTGCCTCAAAAAATCCTGGCATGTAACTCCTTGTTGTGATAGTGCCAAACTCTGCTCACACGTGTTTCGCCTATGTATGCCGCATCTCCGGATCTGTTGGGATATAGATATTCGTTTTGATCCTTTGCCCTCATGGTATTGTTTACACCTGGTTTGTGATGAATGAATTTAAACCAATCATAGTCTATAAGATCACAGGCAGTGGGATCCATGATTCTATATGCCAACGCAAACACCACGTCTGTGCTGGGGTATTCGTCATGGCACGAGATCAACATCTGTGTTTTGACCTGTTTCCAATTCTTCACTATTTGTTCTGCTATCTCATAGAATTTCTTTGCTTTTGCACTCCTACGGAAATACATCAATCCATTGTAGATGTTGGGTAAATGGTTCCTCATGAACAGTTTCCTGTATGGTGTTTGTTTTACAACGTTGTCCCGGTAGTCAAAACAGTCAACACTGAATACTAAATCGTGTTGCCACAGGTGATTCCACCACCAATCAGTGTTTGTGGTCCATAGCATGTCCGCTTCTAGTTTGATGGTGTGGGTGAAAGGGGTCATTTGGAATACCTTGTACTCGTTCGCCCACTTGATGTCATGTCCGGCACTATCGTCTTCCCCTATGACTTTCACTACATCAACGTGTTCACTGGAAAATTTACTTGATTGATCTGTCACAACACATACCTTGTTGTTTTTGTTCCAACGTTTAATGCTCTTGGCCAAAGTTATGGACAGTTCCACATAATCGACTTTGTCATTGTTCTGTGCGAACCAAAGAAATCCTTTAGACATTGAACACCTCCTTGTTGAGCACATGGACATCTTGATTTTGTACACAGGATATCTGATCATTGTATTTCCATGCAATACCTTCATTGGTCATCTCGATCACCTCGCAGTCTGACGGCAGTGTTGGCAGTGCAAACGGCATCTTTTCATATCC
>Ga0222718_10002738_pt1 | contig 15556 bp, 13 predicted proteins | sample C33_27DmetaG_FD_165045 | JGI IMG/M metagenome (GOLD analysis project Ga0222718, IMG submission 165045) | Estuarine water microbial communities from San Francisco Bay, California, United States - C33_27D | ecosystem: Environmental > Aquatic > Marine > Unclassified | place: USA: California... | reverse complement strand
AAAATATAATTCACTCACCAGTCAAAAAAGGACTTATGATAATAAGAATACTTGTTGAAAACAAGGATCAAAATTCAATCGATTATTATAAATCTCTTCAAAAAAGCATTACAATAAATTAGTTTTTTTTTATTAAATTAGTATTTAAATACTAATTTTTCATGAAAAAATTAAAGAGGAAAATTCAAAAATTTATTGTTAGTCTAATGGGTTCTCCAATTAAAATTGAACCAAATTTAAGAAATAGACAAGTCAAAACTATAGATCCGCTTCCTAAGGAAGTTTTCTGGGATAATAGTGTTAAAATTCACAAAACAAAAAAAGGAATTGAATATGTAAAAACACCTGAGGAATGTTTTTCGAATCTTTCTGGCTATAATTTCAATGAAAATTATTTTGATATAAATGGACTTAAAATGCATTATATTGATGCTGGTCCTAGCGATGGAAAAATCCTTTTATTACTTCATGGACAACCGGTTTGGTCCTATTTATACCGAACTATGATTCACGAACTGGTTGCAAAAGGATACAGATGTATCGCCCCAGATTTAATGGGAATGGGAAAATCAGATAAACCAATTTCAATAAAATACCATGTTTATGATACTCATTGTGATAATATTTTAACTTTTATTCAAAAATTAAAACTTAAAAAAATTACTCTTTTTTGTCAGGATTGGGGTAGTTTGATAGGTCTTAGAATTGCTGGTGAAAATTCAAACCTCTTTTCTGGTATTATTGCAGCTAATGCTGAACTGCCAAAATTTACTGAAGAATCAAATCCATTACATATTCCTGAGCCAGTAAAAATTAATACTAAAATTAAAAGTTTTAAAAAAGCAATGGCATATCACATTTTGAATAATAAAGGATTTGATGTAAATATCTTTCAAGTTTGGATTAACTATTGTATTACCACCCCTTTTGTTCATATTAGAGAGATTATGAAACTATCCCTATCGAAAGATTTCAAAAAGGATCAAAAAATTCTTGATGCCTATGCTGCTCCTTTTCCATCCTTTATTTATATGGCCGGCCCAAGAACCTTACCATCAATGAATGCTGGAATTGCCGGTCAAACTTTAAAAGGAATTGATGGATTAAAAAAATTTAAAAAACCTTTCCTATCTTTAATTGGTTTACAAGATAAGCTTCTGGGAACTCCAAGAATTCAGAACAAATGGATTAAAATTATTCCAGGTGCTAAAGGTCAAGATCATGAACAGTTCAAAGAAGCAAACCATTTTATTCAAGAAGATATTGGAGAAAAAATGGCTGATAGAATGCACAAGTTTATTTTAAAAAATAAAATTTAATGAAGAAAAAAATTTTAAAAATTGTTGGTTTATTTTCGGTACTTATTTTATTGTTTTTTATTTCTCTACCTACCCTTTTAAATAAAGCAGGTTTACATCCAGAATTCGATAGTAAAAAGTATGATTTCACAAATAAAAGAGCAGTTATAATCTCAACTAGTCACAGTACTTTAAATAAGCCTGGTGAAACAACTGGAAAGTTAACTGGAGTCTTTGCATCCGAACTTACCGTCCCCTATTATGAATTTACTGATTCTGGAATTGAAGTTGATCTTGCAAGTATTAATGGTGGAACAATTCCAATAGATCCAGAATCTTTTTTTTATGTTGTAAAAACAAGCTCAGACGATAGATATCTTGAGGATCCAATTCTAAAAGAAAAAGTAAAAAATTCTATCAAAATAGATGAACTTGAAATTGATAATTACGATCTAGTATTCATTGCAGGTGGTTGGGGTGCTGCGTACGATTTGGGTTATTCGGAAATATTAGGAAAAAAAATAAGTCAAGCTTATTACAATCCAAACTCTATAATTGGTGGAGTCTGTCATGGAGTTCTTGGTTTTATAAATGCTAAAGATTCTTTAGGAAATCTAATTATAAAAAGCAGAAGAATGACTGGAGTAACCGATAAACAAATCAAAGAACTTGGAATTGATTTTACACCTCAACATCCTGAAGAAGAATTGATAAAAGCTGGAGCTATTTTTGAAAGTAAAACAGCTATTAGAGATGTATTTGCCAATTTAACTGTTGTGGACGATGAATCTAAATTTGTAACTGGACAGAATCAAAATGCAGGACATGAAACTCCTCAAAAAATGATGGAGATTTTAATAAATAAATAATGACTTTTAATTTTAAAAACATACTACCTAAAAGTGCTGACAATAACTTCAAAGGTCACAAGTTAGCATTGTGGGGTTTTATTTTGTTATTGGTTGTTATGAGCTGGAGGGCAATTATTCATATGTTATTTGAACAGTACGGATATCATAATATTGCAAGTTTTTTAGAAATTTCAGCAGACCCTGATCCAATGCCAATAATCTATAGATTTTTTTCTTTATGGGGATTTGCTCAACTAATTTTTTGTCTAATTTGTTGGGTTATAGTTTTTAAATACAGATCATTAATTCCATTGATGTGTTTGTTTTGGATGTTTGAATGGGGGTTCAGAGTTTTCGGCTATCCATTAATTCGGGAAGAAATTGCTATACAAGGTATTTACACTAGCGGTGTAACACCTGGTGTTTCCTATGCTTTTGTACCAGCATTAATTGTAATTATTTTATTTGGACTTTCTATATTAGACAAGAAATAATGAGAAAATTTTTTCTTTTAACGGCAATAATAGAAATTCTAGCAGGCCTAGCTTTATTTTTTGCTGCTGAAAAAATACCTGATTTAATTAATGCCAATCCATTAACTATAGGTTTTGCTAAAATGTATGGTGTAGCCGCATTTTCTTTGGGTCTTTTTGCTTTATTTTCATGGAAATATTTTGATTTAAAAATACTACACATCCCTTTTTTGATTATATTTTCAATTTTCAACATTGGAATTGCTTTTGCTGTTATTCAATCCAACTTAAATTTTGGTTTTGAAAATCCTGCACCCGGATATTTTCACTTAATATTGGGATTAATAGCACTGTATTTTCTTTTTAAAAAAAAAAGTTTAAAATATAGTTTTAACAAAAATTTCTTTTACTTTTTTCTTTTAATTTTTACTGCAATAATAACTACAAACTTCACTCTATTTGCTCTACCAAGATTTTTTACAACTGAATCTTTAATCAGAGTTATATTTTTATTTTTAATTTTTATTTTTCCTCTTCTTTATTACTTAAATAAAGTCGCCAATAAAAATTATAATTCAAAGCCAAAAAGAATTCTATTTATTACGCTTACAGGCTCCCTATTAGCTTGGATAATTCAACTTATTGAAATCCACTTATATCATCATGAAATTAAAGTAGATTCTCCAATAGGGTGGTTTGAAGATGAATTTGTTAGAACGCTTATGTATGTTTTACCCACATTACTAATAGCTGAATTATTATGGGAATATTTTAAAAATAAACAAAGAATTTTTTATTCTGGAATTGCTATAATGTTAATATACTCTTTCTCTTCTTTTTATAGTTCTTTTGTTTTTTCAGATGCAAATCCTTCAAAATATTCTGATTTGAATATCCAAAATACTGAACTTCCTAACGTAATTTTAATTGTAGCAGACGATTTAGGCTACAATGATATTTCAGCCAACGGTAATGAACTAATTCAAACTACAAATATTGACCAAATAGGTCAAAATGGAATCAAGTTTTCAAGAGCTTATGCAACGGCATCGGTTTGTGCCCCCTCGAGAGCTGCATTTTTGACTGGTAATTATCATCATAGGTATGGTTTTGAGTTTTTACCCGATTTATTTAATTATAGCCCAAGAGTTAGAAAAGCAGATTTTAAAAGATTTGGACATCAAGATAATTTTAAAATGTGGTACGAAAAAGATGTCCCTATTAATCAACGAGGATTAGATCCCTATGTAAATACAATAGGTGATTATTTAAAAAAAATGGGATACCAAACTTCTGTTATTGGTAAATGGCATATGGGTACACACTCAAAATTTAGTCCAAAAAATTATGGATTCGATTATCACTATGGAATTACTGGTGCTGGATCCCTCTATGCTCCTATTGGAAAAGATAATATTGTAGAGTCAAAACAGACTTGGGATTTTGCAGATTTCATAACATGGCAAGTAACAAAATATTATACATTGGAAAATGGAAAAAATTCAATTCCCGAAAATTCGGAATATTTAACTGATATTTTTACTAAAAAGGCTGTTAATTACATAAAAGAAAATAAAGACAAACCTTTTTTTCTTCATCTTTCTCACATGGCCCCTCATGGGCCCTTTCAAGCACAAAGAAAATATTATGAAATGTTTGATCACATCGAGGATCACAACAAAAGAGTTTACTATGCAATGATTAAAAATTTAGATGACAGTGTAGGAGAAATTAGTAGAACTCTTGAAAGTGAAGGAATTTTAGACAACACTTTAATTATTTTCACAAGTGACAATGGAGGAGCAACATATACTAGAGCTACTAACAACTCCCCTTACATTGGTGGAAAAATGTCCAATTTTGAGGGTGGAACTGTAGTTCCCATGATGATGCAGTGGAACAATAAAATAAAGCCTCAAAAAAATTACACTCATATGGTTAGTTTACTTGATATTGTACCCACCATTTTAGATGCTGTAGAATCGCCTTCATTAGTTAATAAATACGATGGAGTATCATTACTTAAATACTTAAACTCTAAAAACGAAAAACCACATAAAGAATTGTTTTGGAAAACAGGATATGTGAAATCCATTGTTTCAGGGAATTATAAATTACATATAAATGAAAAAGAAAATTTTAAATTTTTGATTAATTTAACTGATGATCCTGGTGAACAAAATAATTTGATTTCAGTTTATCCAGAAAAAGCAAAGGAACTAACTTTAAAAATAAATGATTGGAGTAAGGATTTACAACAACCCAAATGGGGTTCAAATGCTGATGTATCAATTCCTATTGATAATTCTGAAAATTCAAAAAGATATTTTTTCCCCTGGTAAATACTTATGAATAATAAAAACTTAATTATAGAATCCGTTTCAAATGGACCATTATTTGGACAGACTTTTAATGTAGAGATGTTAAATAGTTTACCCTCAATAAAAAGAAAGTTTATTTTATCTAGAATTCCTTTTATCCCATATTCATTAAAGTCTAAACTTTTTTCTTTAAGTAAAAATGAAATTAATAGTAATGGTTTGATTTTACATGGGGGTGGTCCAATTTATAGCAATGGAACAATTTCTGAAAATGAGTGTAGAAATCCTTTGGAATTAGATCCGAAAGATCCAAATTTTACAGAAAAAACATCTGGCGGTTTAAAAATAGTTGATAATGATCCAATGGTTCAAACAGCAAAATATCCAGATAGAGTTATTGGAAATTTTACAGCTATGAATAGATTTTTTACTGATATTTCAAGTGAATTTATAGCCAGTTCCATTAACAGAAAATTAATACCAACAAGTTCTAAAGATCAAATAATTCAAGCATATATTAAAAGTGCTGAAGAATGTGAAAAATTAACAGATAAAATTATACTTGAGCAAACTGCAACGTTTTCATTTCGATCAAAAAACTGTGGAGACGTAAACGAGCCTGCAAAGGATACAATAACTGGAATAATGTTGTTTGTTTGGGGAATTAAAGGACAAGTATTTAATGGAACAGTGATTGGAGGCACAGGAAAATTTAGTGGAATTAGGGGAGAATTTACAAGAGAAAGACTGCTAGCGCCAAATTTTTCAGGAGCTGAAACTTTTAGAATTATATTTCCGACAAATTTAAAGCCTGACTATTATCCTGAATAGAAATTAAAGATTCTTAAAATCTTGGTCTATTTTTTTTGATAATTCTTTCTGTTTTGTTTTATATCTATCTAATCCTTTTTTTGTTAAGTAAGGATAGAAATGACCCATAATTTCATCTAGTATCTTGTGATATTTGTTTTTAAAGTCATCTAAAACCTCCCATGTTGTTAGGGATGAAGAAATGATGGCCCAGTTATTTTTAGCAAATGTTTTATACTGACCAACAAATGCCTCTTTTTTCATATAGCCATTTTTTATGCTAATATTAATGTATTCAATTGTAAATTTTTCATTAATTATAATGACATCCTTGTAAATGGATTTAGCGTTTGGAACTAAATTTATAATTTCTAAAATATCTCTAAAAAAGAACCTATAATTGAACAAAAAGATAATATTGTTTCTTAAAATTTTATACAAAGACATATGTTTCAAAGATTCTCGTTGAGTTGTTTCAATTTCAACTAATTTTCTAATCATATAATAAATTATATACTCCATTAAATCCTTCTTTGTTTTAAAATGATAAGTTAAATTTCCTGGACTTATATTATTATATTCAGCAATATCTTGTAATCGAACATTAGCCAATCCTTTATTATTAAATAATAAAATGGAAGTTTCTACTATTTTTATTCTTGTACTGCTCACTTTAGGTTCTAAGGTTTTGTATAATTAGTATAAAAATACTAAATTTATAAGTAACAGTTAACTTGTAATAATTTAAATAAATATGGTAAATATTTTTCCTGATCCTTCTAAACTTAATGATCATGAAAATACGAATAAAATCGTATTAGTCATATTTATTAAAATTGCTAAACCAAAAGTTAAAGAAGAACTAAAAATTAGTCTCCTAAATAAAAAATTAAAAATTATTAATTGGTTTGACTGTCATTACACTAATATTGGAAAAGAAGACTATTGGTCAGATGTATTAATAGTTGAATTTAAAGATAAATTTGAACTCGAGAAATATTATAAAAATGGTGTTGGTAAAATTGATTTAGAGGCAGTTCAAGTATTTAATCTTTTGCCAAAAAATTTACCACGACTCTTCGTAAATTTTTTAAAACTGTTTAGACCTATTGGCTATTTCTTTGAATTGATAAAGTCATCAAATAAAGAATTACAAAATTTAAGTAATGAAGATTCAAACATACTACCAACAAAAAAACAAGCTGAGCGCTTATTAAATGAAAAATCAACTAAAAAGGCTTACATGATTAATCTTTTAGAATTAAAAGAAATGGCTCAATACAAAGATAAATCTATATCAATAACGGGTAGAGAAGCTTATGTTGAGAAATATGGAACTCAGGCTTTTAAAAGTGTAATATTGCTTGGTGGTGATTTTGCATTTAATGGAAGAATCATTGGTGATTCACTAATTGAATATAATGTACCTTTTGATACTCAAGGTAAATGGCAAGCTGTTGGAATTGCCGAATATACTAAAGCATGTAAAATGTTGGAACTTGAAAAAATTCCTGGCTACTCTAAAGGTTTAATACATCGAGAAGCAGGTTTGAAAAGAAATTATAATTTATACGCTACAAAAAATATATAAAATGAATTTTGAACTTAGTGAGGAGCATTTAATGATAAAACAAGCGGCAAGAGATTTTGCTCAAAACGAACTTAAAGAAGGTGTTATTGAGCGTGACTCAAAATGTGAATATCCAGAGATACAAGTCAAAAGAATGGCTGAACTGGGATTTCTTGGAATGACAGTGTCAACCAAATATGGAGGAGGTGGTATGGATACAATTTCATATGCACTAGCAGTTGAGGAGATATCAAAAATTGATAACTCCTGTTCAGTAATTTTATCAGCTCATAATTCATTAGCTTGTTGGGGGATTGAAGAGTATGGAACTGAAGAACAAAAAGAAAAATACTTAAAACCTCTTGCGATTGGAAAAAAGATCGGTGCCTTTTGCTTATCAGAACCAGAATCAGGTTCTGACGCTACTCAGCAAAAAACAACAGCGTTTGAGAAAGGTGATCATTATATTTTAAATGGTGTAAAAAATTGGATTACTAATGGATTGAAAGCGGAAATTTACGTTGTTATTGCTCAAAGTAACCCTGAATTAGGCCATAGAGGAATTAATGCTTTTGTAATAGAAAGTAATACAAAAGGAATATCAACTGGACCCAAAGAAGATAAGCTAGGAATACGATCTTCTGATACATGTTCAGTTATTTTTCAAGATGTGATTGTTCCAAAAGAAAATAGATTAGGTCCGGAGGGGTTTGGTTTTAAATATGCAATGAAAACGTTAGAAGGAGGAAGAATAGGTATCGCTGCTCAAGCACTTGGATTAACTCAAGGAGCTTATGAACTGGCACTAGAATATTCCAAACAAAGAAAAACATTTGGAAAACCTATAAGTCAACACCAAGGTATAGCTTTTAAATTAGCAGAGATGGCTACTGATATTACAGCAGCTAGGCTATTAGTATATAAAAGTGCCACAAATAAAGATAAAAATCTAGACTATGGTTATTCAAGTTCAATGGCAAAATTATACGCCTCTGAAATGGCTATGAAACATACCGTTGAAGCTGTTCAAATTCATGGTGGAAATGGTTTTGTTAAGGAATATCACGTGGAAAGATTAATGAGAGATGCAAAGATCACTCAAATTTATGAGGGTACATCTGAAATTCAAAAAATTATAATTTCAAGAAATTTATTAAAATAATGAAATCGACAACTAGACAATTTTTAAAAGATACTGGAGCTACAACACCCGTTATATGTGGGCCGATGTATCCAGGATCAAATCCTGAATTAATTGCAGCAGTCTCTGAAGCTGGAGGTTTTGGAGTGGTTCAACCTGTTGCACTTACTTCTTTATATGGACACGATTTTAGGGAAGGCCTTAGACTAATTAAAAAACTTACAAAAAAACCTTTTGGAGTAAACTTTACAATTTTTGGTGGTGCTAATAAAAAATACCACAATCAAATGAAAGAATGGATGGAGATTTCGATTGAAGAGGGTATTAAATTCTTTCTGACCTCTCTTGGGAAGCCTCACGAAATTGTAAAAATTGCAAAACAAAATGGAATAAAAGTTTATCATGATGTACCTAACAAAAAGGTTGCTCTTGCGATGGTAGACTGTGGAGTTGATGGATTAAACTGCATTAATTGGAGAGCTGGAGGACAAACAGGAATTCAATCAGCAGAAAAATTTATTGAAGATTTAAATGAGTTAAAAATTCCATTAATTTGTGCTGGTGGAATTGGAAATAGGAAGGACTATGATAAAGTTTTAGAAATGGGTTATGCTGGAGTTCAACTTGGAACTAGGTTTCTAGCCTCAAAAGAGTGTATTGTTACCGATAGTTATAAGCAAGCAATTGTTGATTCAGAAGAAAAAGATATTGTTTGGACTAATAAAGTTGCTGGAAATAATTCTTCCGTTATAAAAACAAATGATATAATGAAAGGAGGTCTAAGAACAGGACCAATTATTAATTTTATGCTTAAAAGGCCTAAACTTAAAAAATACGCTAGAATGTATCTAATGAGTAAAGGATTAAGAAATTACAGTAAGACAGCTTTTGAAGATGATGTTCAATTCTGGCAAGCTGGTAAGGGTGTTGGGGGTATTAAATCAATAGAAACTTGTGCAGATATTTTAAAACAATATAAAATTTAATGAGACATAAGTTTTTAAAATTTTTACCAAGTTTTATTTTAATTGTTATCGCAATTGGCATTTGGTTTTCCCAAAACTGGTACAAAATGCCAAAATATATAGGTGATATTAAAAATCCAACCTATGAAAATATTCAAATTAATTGGGAAGATGGACCTAAAACAAGAACAAGCTCTAAACCCAACATTATTATAATACTTGTAGATGATCTTGGTTTCAACCAAATTAGTTCCTATGGTGGAGGGATGGCTAACGGACAATTTAAAACTCCTAATATTGATAAGTTAGCAAATGATGGAGTACTTTGTACAAATGGATATTCCTCTAGCCCAGTATGTTCACCCTCAAGAGCATCTTTATTAACAGGAAGATTTGCTACCAGATTTGGATATGAGTTTACCCCAACCACCTCTAGTATGATGAAAGCCATAAGTGTTTTTTCAAAGAAAAATGGAATTGCTGATGGTATTTATTACGATAATAGAGAAGAAAATATAATAGCTATTGATCAAATGGGAATCCCACAATCTGAAAAAACAATCCCAGAAATGCTCAAGCCTGAGGGTTATCACAATATTCATATTGGAAAATGGCATCTTGGTCATGGCAAAGATTTTTTACCAAGAAAACATGGATTTGATGAAAGTCTTAGAATGGATCAAGGATCTTTGTTTTTACCTGAAAATGATAAAAATGTAATAAACGCTAAATTAGATTTTGATCCAATTGATAAAGTTCTTTGGGGAAATCTACCATACGCTGTTAATTTTAATGAAGGGCCGAGAATGAATCCTGACGGACATTTAACCGATTATTTAACAGATGAAGCTGTAAAAGTAATAGAAAAGAATAAAAACAGACCATTCTTCTTGTACCTCGCATATTGGGCTGTACATTCTCCTCTTCAAGCTAAAAAAGAAGATTATGAAAAATTATCCTTTATTAAAAACCATGAAGAAAGAGTTTTAGCATCAATGGTTATGACGGTAGACAGAGGAGTTGGAAAAATTAGAGATGTTTTAAAAGAGAACAATATGGACGATAATACCATTATCATTTTTACAAGTGATAACGGCGCTCCAGGTTACATCGGATTACCTGATTTAAACAAACCTTACAGAGGTTGGAAATTAACTCATTTTGAAGGAGGTGTTCATGTTCCGTTTATAGTAAGCTATCCAAATAAAATTCCAAAGGGATCGGCTTATAATGGAAGAGTATCTAATTTAGATATATTTTCAACTGCTGCTAGTCTAGCAGGAATTGACATTAATAGAAATGATCTTCAACAGATACAGTTTGACGGAGTAAATATACTTCCCTATTTGAGTGGAGAAAAAGAAGGAGAGCCAGATAGAGTCCTTTTTAATAAATCAGGGGATTATTCTTTTTTAATTAAAGATGGATGGAAATTACAAGTGGATTTGATTCAAAATAAAAAGTGGTTATATAATTTAAATGAAGATCCAACAGAACAAATAAACTTAATTGAATCCTATCCTGAAAAACTAAATGAACTTGGAAAAATTTTAAATAAAAAACTATCTGAGCAAGTTAAACCAATATGGCCTAGTTTACTAGACTGGCCAATTTTTATTGATAAAACTTTGGATGAAACTGTAATAAAAAATGATGAATATATATTTTGGGCTAACTAAATAAATAATAATATGATTAAAGAAAAGTTTGAATTAAACAATAAAATCGCTGTAATTACAGGAGCGTCCAAAGGAATTGGTAAGGCAATGGCACAAGGATTAGCAGAATTTGGAGCTACAGTAATAGTAAGTAGTAGAAAACAGGAAGCAGTTGATGAAGTTGCCAAAGAGTTTACAGAACTTGGATTAAAGGCAGACTCTTTTGAGTGTCATGTCGCTAAACATGATCAAAGAGAAAAACTTATTGAAAAGGTTATTGAAAAATATGGCCGTATTGATATTTTAATAAATAATGCTGGTACTAATCCATATTTTGGACCAATTAGTAAAATGCCTGTAAACCTTTATCAAAAAACAATGGATATAAATGTTAATTCAGCCATAGAACTTAGTAACCTAGTTTACCCTTACATGAAAAAACAAGGTGGAGGTAGCATCATACACATCAGTTCAATTGAAGGTCTTCACCCCAGTGCATTTATGGCTGCCTACAACATCAGTAAGACTGCATTAATTATGGCTGGAAAAAATCAATCCATTGAATGGGGAAGACATAATATTAGAGTTAATTCCATATGTCCTGGGTATGTAAAAACTAAATTAAGTGCAGCACTATTAGAAAATGAGGTATCAAGAAATAGTTTTTTAAAAAACTGTTCATTGGGGAGAGTGTCTACACCAGATGAAATGGCAGGATTGGCAGTATTTTTAGCGTCCGATGCTAGTTCATACATGACAGGAACAACAATAGTTAACGATGGAGGGCTAATGAACGCTCCACAAATATCAATGCAATAAATTATATTTTATGAACTTTGAATATCCACAAAAAACCCGAGATTTAATTAAAAGAGTAGATGATTTTATGATGAAACATCTTTTTCCTCATGAAAAAAAAGTGTACGATTTTCATCAAAATAACCCCTGGAAAAATTATCCAGAATTGGAAAATTGGAAAAAAGAAGCAAAAAAGGATGGTCTATGGAATCTGTTTCTCCCCTCCTATTATGGAGATTTAAGTCCAGGTTTGACCAACTTAGAGTATGCAACGCTTGCTGAAAAAATGGGAAGACTTACATGGGCGTCTGAAGTTTTTAATTGTTCTGCTCCAGATACTGGAAATATGGAGACAATTGCTAAGTATGGTAATCCAGAACAAAAAGAAAATTGGTTAAAACCACTTATGAATGGTGAAATTAGATCAGCTTTTTTGATGACAGAACCTGCAGTTGCTTCATCCGATGCAACTAATATTCAAACATCTATAGTTAGGGATGGTGACGAGTACGTAATAAATGGAAGGAAATGGTGGTCATCAGGAGCTATGAATCCTCATTGCAAAATTTATGTTTTGATGGGTAAAACTGATTTTAATGCTGAAAAACATAAGCAACAAAGTATGATTTTAGTACCTGCAAATACACCAGGAATTAAAATTATAAGACCGATGCAAGTATTTGGAAGTATTGATTCACCTGAGGGACATGCCGAAATAGAATTAACTAATGTTAGGGTTCCAGTAAGTAATATTTTACTTGGTGAAGGAAGAGGTTTTGAAATTGCTCAAGGAAGATTAGGGCCTGGAAGAATACATCATTGCATGAGATTAATAGGAGCTGCTCAACGAGCATTAGAATTAATGTGCAGAAGAGCAAACCAAAGAGAAGCGTTCGGAAGAAATTTAATTAAATTCAGCAGTGTTAGACAAGACATTGCGAAATCTGAATGTGAAATTCAACAAGCTAGATTACTAACTCTTGCAACGGCAGATAAAATTGATAAGTTTGGAGCTAAGGAAGCAAAGAACTTAATTGCAATGATTAAAATACAAGTCCCACAAATGTGCTGTAATGTTGTTGATAGAGCAATTCAAATTCATGGAGGTATGGGAGTTAGCCAAGATACTCCTCTAGCAGGTTTTTATGCTATGGCAAGATGTATTAGATTAGCAGACGGGCCAGATGAGGTTCATATGTTTCAATTAGGAAGAAATTTAGCAAAACAACATGAGATATAAAGACAAAACAGTTTTAATTACAGGAAGTGGTTCTGGTATTGGAAAAGCAGCTGCATTAGCGTTTGCTAAGGAGGGAGCTAACTTAATAGTTTCTGATATAAATGATGAGAATGGCTTAAATACAGTTTCAGAAATAACAAATAATAAAGGTAAGGCAACATTTTTTAAAGCAGATGTTTCTAATTATGAAATGGTTACTGATTTAATGAATTTTATAGTTGAAAAATTTGGAAGACTAGATGTAGCAATAAATAACGCTGGAGTTGGAGGAGACTTTGCTAAAATTACCGATCTTACTGTTGAGTCGTGGGATAAGACCATGTCAGTGAACTCAACTGGAGTATTTTATTGTATTAAAAATCAGATTCCAATAATGCTTAAACAAGGTGGTGGTGTCATACTCAATACATCCTCAATTGCTGGGATTCGAGGACTTCCTAATGCAACTGCTTACTCTGCTAGTAAACATGCCGTAATTGGAATTACTAAAACTGTTGCCATGGAATACGCTAAAAATAATATAAGAGTTAACGCTATCTGTCCTGTATTCACAGTAACTCCTATGTTTGACCCAGAGGCTATGGATAAATTAAAATCAGGTATTTCTGAAAAATTAAAAGCCAATGTTCCTATGAAACGTTTTGCTAATGTAATGGAACAAGTAAGTACAATGCTATGGCTTTGTTCAGATGAGGCTAGCTTTATAACTGGTCAAGCAATATCTGTTGATGGTGGGTTAACTGCTTAAATTTATGGAACAGAAAGTAAGAAAAGGAGAAGAACTTAATGAAATTAATCTAAAAAACTTTTTAAAAGAAAATGATTTAATTTCTGATATTAAAAGTGAATTAAAAGTTTTACAATTCTCCAATGGCTTTTCAAACCTAACATATTCACTTGCCATCGAAAATAAAGAATATGTAATTAGAAAACCACCAAAAGGTGCTGTTTATGGGCATGATATGAGCAGGGAATTTAAAGTACTAAAAGGTCTTAATAATGGGTTTGATAAAGCTCCTATTGCCTACGCCTACTCCGAAGATAATAGTATTATTGGTACTTCTTTCTACATAATGGAAAAAGTCAATGGAAAAATAATAACTCCTAGAGAATTTAAGGAAAGATCAATTCCTAATGAAGATTATTCAACTATTTCCAAAACATGGCTTAAAACATTTGTTGAATTACACAATTTAGACTTTAATAAATTAGGATTGTCTGATCTTGGAAAACCAGAGGGTTATGTTGAAAGACAGGTTAGAAATTGGGGAAAACAGTACTTAAAAGCAGCAACAGATGATATTAAAGAAGCTGAGTTAATTATGAACTGGCTAAATGAAAACCAACCTAAACAATATAAGCATAGTTTAATTCACAACGATTATAAATATGATAATGTAGTTTTTAGTTCAAATTCATGGACGAAGATCAATTCAATTTTAGATTGGGAAATGTGCACCATAGGAGATCCTTTAATGGACTTAGGAACATCAATTGCTTATTGGGCAGAATCCTCTGACCCTCCTCAACTAAAATCAACCTTTAATTATCCTACTTCAATTAAGGGGAATCCGTCTAGACTTGCAGTTGTAGAGATGTATGAAAAAGAAACTGGAATGCCAGTAAATAATCTTGTGTTTTATTATGTATTTGGATTATTTAAAATTGCTGTTATTGTTCAACAAATATTTTATAGATACAATAAGGGACTAACTACTAATGAAAAATTCAGAGACTTAAATAAAATCACTAATATACTTTGTAAAACAGGATGGCAATCCATTCAAAAAAATAGAATTGAAAATATTTTTTGATGAGTAAAATTTATTTATTTAGACATGCTCAAGCCTCCATAGGAAAGGCAAATTATGATGTTTTATCAACTAAGGGTGAAAAACAAGCAGCTGAACTAGGAAAATATTTGTGCGAAGAAAAATTAATTTTTGATAGGGTTTATGTTGGAAACTTGCAAAGACAAAAACATACTCAAGAAATTGTAGCAAAAGAATATAAAAAATCTGGATTGTTCATGCCCAAAGCTATTATGTTAGAGGGTCTCAATGAACACCAAGCTACTGAAGCTATGAAAATTGAAATGCCAAAAATGCTTGAAGATGAGTACTTAAAATCTTTAAAGGAAAAACTTATAAGAAACCCAGAAAAAAAACACTCTGTTATGATGTTAGGTTTCAAATATTTTTTTCATAAGTGGGTAAATAATGAAATTATTGTAGAAGGAATTATTCCTTGGAAAGAATTTAGAAAAAATTCAATAAATGCATTAAATCAAATTAAAAGTGAAATAAAAAAAGGAGAAAAAATTGCTGTATTTTCATCCGGAGGAACAATTAGTTCAATGATTGGAGAAGTATTAGAAATAAAAAAGGAAATAGCTATTGCCAATCTTAACTTCTCAGTAAGAAATACCTCT
>Ga0222718_10002736_pt1 | contig 15562 bp, 22 predicted proteins | sample C33_27DmetaG_FD_165045 | JGI IMG/M metagenome (GOLD analysis project Ga0222718, IMG submission 165045) | Estuarine water microbial communities from San Francisco Bay, California, United States - C33_27D | ecosystem: Environmental > Aquatic > Marine > Unclassified | place: USA: California... | reverse complement strand
ATTTAATAAGCTTATCGTGATTAGACTTTCCTGCCATGAATACATCAATGTCTGTGTCATAAGGTATAATATCATGATCTCTGTACGCCCCTAGTAACGTTCCAAAAGCAAGAAAAAACGTAGCTTGTTCAATCGCGCAAACCTCATGAAAATCAAAAAGCAATCTTCGCGCTGCTTCAGTATTAAATGTTTGTTTTCCCTGTATCAAATCTCTATAAATTTTATTTTGTTCTCTTTTATTTTGAACGTAAATTCTTCTAGTTCTCTGAGCCATAATATATTATATTATAATTAAAAACGAAAACAACGATTTTCTTTTATTAGTTGTTTTTGGGATATTCCTTGTTTAACATACTCTATAAAGGCAGTTTTTGGAATTCCTGGGGCTGGGTCTTTGGCGGCAATCGCATTATTTATAGAGAATTCGTAAGTGCCCTTGTCTATTTGCCATTGAACAAAATGAGAGATGTCTATTTTTTTGTTTTCGGATTCTAAGTCTCCATAAGTTGCCTTAATCAAAACAAGATTTAAATTAAAATTCTTCCAGAGCCTTTTCTCTTTGTTAATAATTGAGCGGAACTGTCGTGATAGATCTGGGTCTGACCTGGAGGTAGTTGTATGTTGAACGCTTCTTACTGGACAAGCAATAGCATGAGCTTTTAATTTTCTGCCCTCAACTAAAAAATTATCTCCATACCAAATTTTGAAGCGGGAAGGAATATTTATCCAGTTATATTTTTTAATAAAAATACATTGCCCCCAGCCTGGGGAGCTGCTCACTCTTTCAATTTCTCCACAATCTATTGGGTTAACAGATCGGTTTAAAGAGTAACTGCTGTGATGTAGACCTGCACAAGCAAAAGGGTTATGATCTAAAAAATGCTTGCCAAAATAAAAAAGTTGATTGCAACTAAAAGAAATGTCGTCATTCAAAAAACATAAGTTATAAAATTTTGCGTGTTCTGCACCGAGATTCCAAGCAGGATTTACGTATATATTATTTTCTTGAGTCAATATTTTTAACTTTTTTAAATCCCTAAGTTGCGGCCTATTTTTATAGTCATTGTCGATTATAATTATTTCTCCCACTAAAGGAGAAAGTTCCATGTCTAAAAGAGATCGCAAAACTCTCTTGCATCTCCACATCGTAGGTATAATAACAGAAAACATAACTAATCAATAGATATGAATTTCGTTCTTGATTTGCATGTATTTTTAATGTATCTATATACATTACTAGTTCTTGTTCCTACAAAAAATTGCGAACGTTTTGCAATTTCAATTTCTGCAAAAAATTGAAGCAGTTCTTCCCTTGAATACTGCTTTTTTGCATCTAAATCTTGAGACTCCGACCTGCCTTTTTGTTCTGCGCGAGTAAGGAATTTTATCTTGTGGGGTAAATTTTGTGATTTTAAAAAGTCTTTGGCTAAATCAATGCTGGTTATGTCGTCTGTCATAATGAAGATTGTACCAATGGGTATATTTTTTAGAGGTTTGAAATAATCTGCAAAAAACTTTTTTTTAGCTTCTGTTGAACCCCTTAAAATTGTTTCTCTATCCCATAAATCTCCAACTTTATCTCCCCAGCGAATGTGTATTGTATTAAATTTTTTAGGCAGTTTAACAGACTCTATTAATTGTAATAAACTTTTTTTAAAATTATTTTGAAAGACAAGCGCTTGAGATGCATCAAGATTACTCATGGATTGTTTGTAAGTCGTTCGGGCATAAGTTCTTGCTTCTTTCACATTAAAAACGCGAGAGCTTTTATAAAGCTGACTATTTGGCGGCGGGAAGCCCTTTAAGAACTCATGGGGCTTAAAGACTTGCCAAAATTTAATTTTTTGGAAATATAAGCTTTCAGCTCCATAAATAAATGAATACGTTCCTAACTCTCGACATTTTTGATATATTCCTAAAACGCTATTAAGCTCAGAACACAAACCTCTATTTTGTAAACTATATTTAAAGGGTCTCATATCTAGTTAATAAACTTTACACTACAAGTATATTTCCAGGCATTTTTTCTTTGAAGGGGGTCTGAGTTATTCTTGAAAACAGAAATATTTTTCGCTTCGCTAAAGTATGCCATCCAGTAGCTGAACGAGCCAGCCGATAAAACTAAATTATTAAAATTACTTGCGAACAAAATTGTTTGTAATGGCCCTTCTTGATATAGCTTTAGTTTGTATTTTTCAATCAAATGCACTAAGGGTGGAAAATTTATAGAATCAGAAGTTATGTATATATCACCATTTAATTTTAAAAGCTCAATGATATTTTTTTCTATATATTCTAAATTGCAAAACCAATTTTTTTTGCTAGAAATTTGTAAACTATCTCCTAATCTACAAGCGATAAAAGAATTATTATTTGGTTGACTAAAATTTGGATAAGGGTTTTTATATAAATCTAATATAGCATCTCTATAAACGCATAACAGTCTTCCATCCTGAAAGTAACCATCGACAATATATTTATTATTAATATAATCATTTTGGCTATATAAAACATCAAAATAATTTGAATCTGAAACTACAAGAGCATCGTCTAGGTCCACCTTATTTTGGAATCTGGGAATATTGAAATAATTCCCAAAATTAATTTTTAAATTTGGCGTTTTGTTACAAGAAGTTTTATAAATTCCTCGATTGCAAATGTGAGATATTGCGGGAGTTATTATTTTAGATTGAGTTCTAATTGATAAAACGTGCGCTGCTGCATATTGAATTAAGTTATTTCCTAATCTGCCTTTATATTTTATTTTGATCATCAAATCTTTTCATTCAAGCCTTTTAATGATAATAATTCACTCGAAACAAAAGTATTATCTATGCGGTTTGGGTCAAAGTCGTTTTTAAATATTTCTATGCACTTTGCTAAAATAAACTCTCCCCAAGCAGTCTTGGATTGAGATTTAAAAAACAATTCAAATAAATTTACGCAATTTTGTTTCATTTTTAAAATTTTATTTTCATCAGATAATAGTTCAAGAATTTCAGAATGAATATATTCAAGGCTGTCCGAGGGCAAAGCAAAATTTAAAAAATAATCCGTAGGATTATTAATAATATTTTCCCAACCAATATCCATGCAGTTAATACCTATAGGTATACATCCATATTGCAATAAATCAAAAAAACTATGAGTAGAAGGCCTATCTCCCCTCAGGCAAAAACTCATGTCAGAATTAGATAAACAATTGGTATAAGTTTTGTATACTTCTGGCGGGCATGGCTCTTTATATATACTGTATTCAAAAATCGAAACATCAAAATGAGGCAAGCCACTAAAGAAATCTAAAATCAATTTGCGAGTGACGTGATTTCTTCCATTACCTTTCCAGTATAACTTGCCCGTATGTTTAAAATTTTCAATTTTTGGAACTTTTTGCCAGTATAAAGGTTCCTGTGAGACGCTCGCTTCGTTATTAAACCCGACGGGAATTGTTATAATTCTTGGGTCTTCGCACAAGTCATTCCCGCTAAAACAAAAATTTTTTACTTTAGGTAAACCAATTTTATCATCTACGCAAAAACCATTTCTCATGTTTTTTCTGGTATATTTACCAGTTGCATTTCCATGAATATATGGCATCATGTAAATTATACGGGATTCTTTATTTAAGCATTCTGCGTCATCATTCCAACTTCCCATTTTGATTACTATATCTGCAAGTTTTGGATTGCGCACGAATTCAATTCCTTCTACATTCTCAGGAAACCATCTTTTATGCAAAGGTATTGGAATAAAAAATTTCATTAAAATATCAAATGACTATAGAGCTTATAAGCCCAATAAAGACGATTATCTACTAAGGAGTAATCTGATACTACAACCTGTTTAGAGGCATTAGAATTTTTGTTGATGCTTTTAGCAATATTTGGGTAATCGTTTATATCTATATCATGCGACATTAAGAAAACTTTTCTCAAAAGCGAATCTGTTTGTTTTATATCGTCAACCAAAAAGTTTTTTAATATATTAAATGCAGACTGAAAATGTTCTTCTGTAATCTCTTGTGGATGTCTTATGTTTAATAAATGTCGAATTAACCAACTGTCTTCTTCTTTTACGTGATTTTTAAGATAATCTGCAAAAGAAATTTCTGCCGTAAAGTTTCCATGAGTATGCTCGTGATGAGATTTCTGAGAAATAATATATTTATATATAGATTGTTGGCGAGCCAAGGGATCTCGTTCAATTAAAAATTTTAACAAAGAATATTTCTGTTCAAAAGCTTTTGAAATTCTATCGTGACATATAAAACCTGCAGATTCTATAATAACTCCAAAAACTTCTGTATCTGAAACTATAAGTTCCAACTGATCAATATTTGAAGAATACAAAATAGGATTTGCATGAGGTGTTTTTGTCAAACTTTGTCCGCATAAATTATCTTTATCAAAAACAATAACTCGCGCCAAAATTTGCTGCTGATCCATAATTAATATACATCTAAATTTTTCATCAGATTGGTATATATTTTTACAAAGAATTCTGGATATTCTGAGCATGTAAGCTACGACATAAGTGCCCGCATTTTTAGGAACATGATAAAAAAAGGGGATTTTTTTCATAAACTTGATTACACTATAACTTTAATTTGTGGGGGATTAACATTTTAATTAAAGCATCAAAGCGAATACTTTGAATCTTGAAATCCTGAAGAACGTAAAAATCATCCGATTGAGAAAGTTGACTATCAAAATAAACAAATAATTTTTGGTCGCAAATATTTTTATTGGGAGTTACTACAACCAATCTTCTTTCGCAATCGTAAGCCAGCATGTAAAAAAAATCTAAAAAGTCATCTTCTTCTTTGATAATATAGTTTGATGTATCTATTACTGCAAATCCACGGTGTAAATTTTCCCTGCTTTCAAATTGCTCCAATAAAAACTCGCGATTTTTTAGGATGTATTCTTTTTTTGGAAATGAAAAAATTTGATTTAAAACTAGATTGCTTAAATGTTGATTTTCTAATAGCATAACTATATTAAATTAATGGTTGAAATTTCAGAATTGAAATTGGGATTCGTTAAATCTTTTGGTATTATATTTGGTTTACGACCTGTTTTATGCAAAAAATGGTTTAAGTTCGCCCACTCCCTCTCGCTTTCTTCGGTCCTACTATTACCACCAAATAAATGCCTCATTTGACAATCATTAACAATTCCTAATCTAAAATCTAAACAATGATATAATGCGCAATCTAGTCCCCACATTGAGCGAGTTCCACTAGAAAATAAAGAATAATAATCTTCATAAGTCTCATGTCCGTTTTCGCCCTTACTGAAAACATAAAAGAAAAATTCTAAAATTTTTACAATTCTAATTGTATTCTCAAATTCTGAGCGATATAAATTTCTGCGATGATTAACTTTTGAACAGGGCGAAAGAGAAGGAGATAAAATGTCAATATTATATTTTGACTGCAAGCCTAAAAAATAACTTAAATTAAAGTTGTCTGGCAAGAAGATATCATCCTGAAAAATAATTAACTTTTCATAATCGTTGATTTTTTCTGGAGTAAGATGGTTAAATATATGTTGCCCTCCAAAACCCACAGAATTAGTGACTGTGACATTATTAAATCGAGAATAATCATTAAAAACAGGAGAGGAGTCATAAGAAAAAATTTCTATATCAACATTGAATTCAGGAGCGGTTTTAATAATTAAATCTAAATTATGCTGACACGCGTTTTTTTTAACTTCATAGTTCGGTTCTCCATGACCATTTATGACAACTAATATTCTGTTTTTAAATGGAGAATGTTTATTCAGCTTGAATTCAGTAATTTCATCCAATAGAACTTGTCCGCGTCTGATTGCGTTATTTGTGTCGCTTCTTATTTGTTGATTGTGATCGTAATTAAACATAGTTAAAGTTTTCGGATTTTTTTTGCGATTTCTAAAATTTTTTCATCCCCACTAATAGGGATATTTAACTCAAAGGATAACCAGTTTATATCTTTTTTAGAAAGCATGAAATCTGAAATGTTGCTCTCGTCAGTAAGCAAACTATCCCCAAACCCAACATCAATAAAGGTTAAAGCATTTAATATTATATCTACTTCAATATCATAATTTTCTATGTTTTCGGAAGAGCATAGACTAATTTCTCCTAGGCGTTCAGGCACTTCGGCCCTTAAATTTTTAAGCTCTTCAAAGAAAGGGTGGTGAAAATTAGATATATTCATGGTAGTAAAAAATCAAGAATGATGATTGATACAAGAAAAAGGCAAAATATATTCATTAAATCCATAATCATTTGAATTCTTTAAATAAATAGTGCTTTGAGTTTTTTAATAAGCACTCTTTTTTGTATTTAACAAAAATGTCAGACATGCGGTTTTGCATTTTTTTATTGTTATGAGAGGAATAAACATTCATGAGTAAATCTTTAATCTTATATGGTATTGATTTATTAAACCACTGACATTCATTGTATATTTCCATAAAATGATAGTATGAAGAGGTGGTAAGGTGGCCCATCTCGTGGTGAGATTTAATAAACTTCATATATTTTTCGTTTGCTTTTTTAATTTTATCTGCAGGATCTTTGTTAATTTTTGGTACCTCGGAAAATTTTACCACACCACCTTTTACATCAAAACAAATTCCTTGGCTCTCAATATATTTGGAGTCAAGACTTTCGAAGATTTCTATTGCCGCAAGCCTTTGCTTGGTTGGGTCAATCTTTGTATAAGAAACCTTATATTCTTTACAAAGTTTTCCTTCTAAAAACTCATCGTTTCGAATTAGATATTCGTAATATCTTCCATTTGGCAAATTAATATAACTAGATCTACAGTCACGCATGTCCGATAATATCAGCTTTTGTCCACGCTTTTTCTTAAAGCCATATTGATGGACATTTGGCTTTGTGCTATAAATGTACCAATGGAAGCCAAGCGATTTAAATTTTTTGGTTTTTGGCTTTTGTGTTTTCATATTTATTTTTGATTAGGTGGAGGTGGTGCATACATCCAATATTCGACTTTGCCATTCATCATACCAGAGCAACCTCCAAAAACATGATTATTTGATTCAGGCAAATCTTCATCCCTGCCAAAATAAAATCCTATACCTTGCAAATCTCCGTTTTCAAAAGAGTAAAAAAGTAACCTGTCTAACTCTGGTTCATGTTCATGAATATCTTTCCAAGATGTTTTATTGCTATATTTAGATGCCAAGTTTTCCATTGCATCTGAAAAACCTTTGTCGTAACCTCTAGAGTAAAAAATATTTTCTGTTATACTTTTTTCCATTTTAATATATTATAATATTCTCATGGTTAAAAGTCAACATAAAAATGCTATTTGCTTTCTTGGTATTGATCCATCTCCAGCACAGATAAAATTCATGGGATCTATGCATAAATTTTATGACATATATCTATTATTACATAATTCAAGGCCATATCTTTCAAAAAAATATGAAAATAGATTTGGCTCTCTCATAAAAGTCATTCTTGTAGATGAACAAGACTGTATTAAATCAGGGTTTACTGGCTCTACTTATAATGAAAAAGGGGCAATGAAATGCTCAACCAGAGATAAAGTTTTATTTTATTTTAATAATATTGAAAACAATTATAAAAACTTGTGGATAATAGAAGAAGACGTATTCATTCCTTCAAGGAATACTTTAGCGAAAATAGATAAAAATTACCCAAATGAAGATTTGATTTGTTCTCAAATTCATAAAGTAGATGAAAGATGGCACTGGTTCGCAAACGCAAAACAACAACAAAAAAATAAAGATTTAATCTTAAGGACTATGGTCTGTGCAATAAGGTGTTCTTCGAGATTAATTAAAGAAGTAGGGTTTTCTGCCAAAAAAAAAGGTTATTTAGACATGGATGAAATATTATTTATAAACCTTGCCAATGATCTAAAAATGAAAATTAAATCTATTGAAGAATTATCTAATTTATTTTTCTATGAACACGACTTACCTTTGACGTGGAAAGAAATTTCTAGAATTAAAGAAAATTTTCTGTATCATCCATGCAAAGACCCCGACCAACAAATTAAATTAAGATCACTCATACAATCTCAAATTAAATAAAGGCTTCTCAAGATCATTTTGCGGATTGGGGTTGTCTGAAAACTCCCATCTGTCTTGAAACGCTATACCATACTCGTTATCTCGCTGCTCCGACTGATAATCTCCCATAACAACTATAGGACTTTCGTTATAAAAGACTCGCCAAAGTAATTCGTCAAACCCAAAACTCACTTCAGGAAACTCAGAACAAGAATCTAGTAGAATTTTAGCTCCTTTTTTCGAAATGCCAAAAGCATGAGAAAGTCGTGTAAAATCTTTTTTAATTCGGTATACAGGAACCTCATCATCAATCACTTCATCAGTTTTTTCTGGCTCTGATTGAGAGTAACAGCCTAAGTAATAAAAGTTTTCAGAAAGTGCTTCAAATTTTTTTAATCGAGGAGGTCCAATATACTCATAAAACTGAACATCGTCTTCAAAAATATAGGCCCACTCTTCTTCAGAGTTTTCAACCTTCTTTAAGATTTCCAACATACTTTTTCTGTGCCCAACTCTTCTATTTTCGTCTTTAATTACATCGCAATAAACCACTTCCATTCCAACGACATCGAATATTTCTTTAGCATGCCTCGCCCTTCTTGAAGTTGAATCTAAAGTTAATACGTATGCTTTTCTACTCATTTTTTCATTGCGTTAATAATTTTCCAAGCACCTGCTTCGTTTGAAGTCATAAGTGCTTCTCCGTTAACCATCATAATTTTCCACATTTTTTTACCTAAGTGGTCTCTCTCTTTAACATAAACCACTAGAGATGGATTAATATGGTATCTTTCTTCGTTTGCGTCTTCTATAAGTATCATTATTGTTTGTTTTTAATAAAAAAAATTTCTTTCATTTGATAAAATCTAGATTCTACATCTTTAATTTCAGATGTAATCTTGCTAAAATTTTCTTTGTTTTTTTTGTTTACAGCCTGCAAGATTTCTTTAGAAAGTTCTGACAATTCTTCCGCGCATTTTAAAAAAATATATTTTTCTTTATCGTTTAGTTTCATTTTTCTCTCCTATAAGCGATTTAATTTTATCATAAGATTCTTGATAAAACAAGCTAATTCTAGAATCTAAATTTTTATGGACATCTTCTTTGCAAGCGTAAAAAACAATTTCTCTAATAAGTAATTCGGAAATATAAAGGGACATCAGCATTGGACTTGTTTCTTGATAAAGAGCTTTATATTTAGGGTTTTCACTGTTAATTAAAATTTTAAATTTAAAAAATGGATCTAGCTTAGACATTATATTAATTTCCTCCTTTTCAAAGGCTACTATCTCAAAAGGTATAGATTTTTTTGATTTAACCAAGCGTAAGACATTATCCTGCCACGTATCTTGACTGAAAATATTCTTTAGCATATTTTTAGATTTATTAACATTTGAAAACAAAGATTTTTGAGTTTTTAAAGCCGCGTCTATTGACGCTAGTCCAAGTTTTTCTAGAGCTTCTTCGGGACGGGTTTCAACGTCTGTAAAATGAATACCTGAATCTTGTATTAAATCTGATAAATCTGAAGAATCAATCAAATCCATTACTAATTCACCAATTTTAAATGTTAAAGCTTCAATCGCATTTAAGGATTTTGAGTTGTCTGCCAAATCAAAGGCTATTATCCAATTAATCAGCGATCTGCCAATAAAATTATATAATTGAGAAGTTAGAGCGTGATCTGACCTTAGCCCATGGTGGGACAAATCTTTTGCATTGTTGCCTGTATGGTCAATATCTTTAGAGATATTTTTGCATGATATAAAGCCTATAATCAAGTGAAAATATGATCTAATTAAACCAAAGTCAAAATTATTATGGCCAAGCTCTTTTGCTATTTCTTGACAAACTTTTTTTTCAGGCAGAAGATTTGCTGTAAATGGGCAGACTTTCACATCTGAAACAATATCTATGCTTTTTTGGTGAAAATTACCTAAATCTTTTAAATTTTTTACATAAGATAATCTAAAATCAACAACTACAGTCTTCTCTTCATGGATCCCACTCTCATTAATCAAGGTATATTTAAATTTTTCAATAAAATTAATATTAACTCCTGGAAGTTTATAATTAAAATTAATACAATCTCCTTGAAAATATAACTCAAAGTGAACTCCTTGGCTTTGAAGATCTTGAATTAAAATGCTAAAAAAAGTTTTAAGCTCTGAAAGGATTAAAGCTTCGTCCCAACCATTGTTAGTAATTTCTTCGTTTAAAGACTTAATTATTATTTTTGTTCCTGAGTGAGAAGTAATTGAACAAGTCTCTAGCTTCTGGATTTCTGGAGAGTATTCATCTAAAAAATTAGTTATTGGAGGCTTATAGTCGACCAAAAAACATTCTCCCGTTACATACTTTGTTTCTATTTGCCAATGAGTGTCAGTACTATGAGATAGTCTATCATTTGCAACTTTTCCCCCGATGCCCATCTGACCAAGGCGAACGCCCTGCCCGCTCATCTGGTCATAGGAATTACCATAGACAAAATATTTATCAAAAGAATTTAACTGAAACTCATCTTTTTTAGAAGAAAATCCAATGCCATTATCTTCTATAATAGCTTCATTCTCAGTAAGAGTAATCTTGCAAAAGCTTGCGTCATTTTGAATGCAATTCTTTACAAGTTCCGTGAAAGCTTGTGGTATAGTAACCGTAGACTTTAAAACGGTTCTTAAATTAGACCCAGCTCTTAATTTAACTTTCATCTACAACCGCTAGGAGGACAAAGCTTATCTCCATTTTCAAAATTAAAAATGTTTCTTTCTCCTGTTAATGGATCTGGCCTAAACTCAACAGGAGTCTTACCTTTATTGCGTTTAACGTTAATATGATTAATTATTGCCCAATAATCTCCTTTAAATTTTCTAGATGGATCCCGCCAATGATTTTTAAAAGCATTTCCCAAGTAACTTTCTTCATAAGGATCTCTGTTAATAATTTTGTACTGCGGCCTCCACGTATTTGGAGTTGATGAAAAAACTTTTTCAGGTTTTTTCATCTCTATAAGCCATTGATTATGGCGTTTAGTTACATATATTCTGTCTTCAAAAGAAAATTTTGTAAGTTTTTCTTTGAAGACGCTTTGGTTTCTTTTCTCAAGATGAACAAAAAGAGAGTCTGGCGAATATTGAATAAATCTTGCTTCTACTCTAGACTCGTAGTCATCATAGTAAAAAGTTCTAAATTCATCACTAGATCTTTGGGGAAGTTCTTTTGAAACAAGAAAAGAGTAGCACAAAAAAAATATTAAAAAAAGTTTCATTCGACATATGGTTTAACATCTCCATGTACACCCTTTTTGCCGTCTTCGTATTTTCCTACTAATCTTCTATAAAGCTCAAGCTTGACTCCTTCGAGTGCCCCCATAATATCATTATAGGTTCTATAGCTTTCATGATTTTGACGAATGTACTCTGCTACAACTTGATGGATTGCATAATTTAAATCTCCAGGATTATCCATGATGGATGCACTAATATTTTCTAAACCAGAATTTATGATTTCTTTTTCTTCTTTTGTTATATATGGCATAATAACATTATAATAAGTGTTATAGCTCTTAAAGTCAAGAACATTATTAAATAAATTCGATTTCGGCTCCTTCTTGCTTGATTTTTCTAAGAAACATATATTTATCTTTCATTTCATCATTAATCATACATAAGCGAAAATTTTGAGCTTGGGTTTCGAAATTAGTTTTTTTGTGACAAAATAAATAATTCGGCATTGAGCGAAAAGATATTTTCAATAAGATAAATAAATTAACCCAAAAATATTCGTCCATTGGCACCAAGCGAATTAATCGATTAAAGAAATTCTCTTCAAAAGCTTTTGCTGTAAAAGCTTTAAAGTCATTTTTACTAATCGCAAAAAACATTGCCTGCTTTTCAAAGTCTTTCCAAGCTATTTCAAAACCATTTCTGACGAATATATCATAATTCCATTTATTTTGATTTACACCTGAGTAAGCTAATGATTGGTCGTATTGAACGCTATCGGAATAACCTTCTAAGTTAAACTTATCTTGCAGACAAAAGGTAGTTTCTTCATTAAAAGACATAAAACCTTTTGATCGAGGTAGTGGCAGCATGTCTCCACTGCATAAATAAATAATATCTGCACCTTTTTCAAATAAGTCTGCAAATAAAAGAAATTGAGCTTCAATCAAAGATGGTTCCGACCATTTTGTTCTAATTGACTTTACAAAAGAAACTTCGGGTAAAAGCGGCAATTCAAATTCTTCTTTTGCATGGCAAGAACTCAAAATCGTATGATCGTTTGCTAATAAACCATCAAACAATTTCCGCCAAATCTGTTGGTTGTGAATATCTCTATAAACTAAAAAAGCGAAGCCTATTTTCATCAAATTTCAGATTTTGTATAATCCTCAGTGAACCAAATAGGCATTGTATATCTAGCTATAGGATCCCTTCCTTGAGTAACTCTTCTAACTCCATGCATATGCTCCCAATCAGCCATAAAAAGTGATAGTTTGCCAGTCTCTGGCTTAACCTGAATATTAAATTTAGGAAAATAGGTTTCCCCTCCTGCATAATCATCATTTAAATATAAAACTCCACCGCAGTATCTCCAGTCCTTATGGCTTCCTCGTGAATCTCTAGGCGAACCATCCATGTGAAATGAATCAGAATGAACATTCATATCTTCGCCATTTTTCCAAGCCACTAAATCAGTATACTCTGGATACAAATCTTTTTGAAAAAAATCTCTAGCTGCAATTGTCGCATTAAAACGATAGCTTGAAATTAATTTAATAACGTATTCATCAGGATGATTTGGGTTTAATCTTCTGCATTGTTGCCATGGAAACGTTTTTCCTATAAACTTTTTTTCAGAATTAAAACCCTGTTTCTTCTGTTTTGAGAAGAAATCAATAATCTGAATGCAATCCTCTGGCCTAATAAAATTTTTAATTACCGAAATTCTTTGATTCTCTGAGTCTGCAGGCCAAGATTTAACAATTTCATCAAATTCGTGGCCCTCAATCCCACTATCTTTGAGGCTTTGAATTTTTTCTCGAGTTTCTAAATTCATCAAAACATTATATTCATAAATATAAGAAAATGCAAGAAAAAAGTGTATATCTAATTAGATATGCTTGCAAAAAAAATACGAAAAACAGTTTTCGGGTTGATTCATGAAGAATTAATTAAATCTTGTGAAAACCCTCGAGAGATTGACTGCAATGAAATACATAAATCTGCAAAAAAAATATACAAAAAATTAAGTTCTATTGGTATTCTGCAAATGTATAATGATCATAAAAAGAAAAAAGTAATTGATTATTTGTACAAAAATTTAGATAAATCTATGTTTATGTATTGGGTAAATGGGACTCCAGAAAAAAGAGAAGTAAGATTGAAAGAGTATGTCAATCACTATTATGCGCAAATGAGTAATTTAGAGATTGCAGCAATTTGTGAAAAATTAAGACTCTTTTAGTTCTGATATCATCTGAATTAATCCTAGCTTTGCTTCTTCAATAACTATTTTTAAAGTAGCTGTTAAATTCCTTAACTCGTTTAAACTTTCAAGAGCAACTTCCCTTTCTGGAGGTTGCTCATTTGGTTTTATTTTGATAATATCTTTTAAGGTATGTAGTTGCTTGTCATAAAAAGAAATTAAATTTTTATGATGTTGTAATGCTTCCTCACAAAACTTTAAAAATTGATCTTCAGTTAAAACCCCCACCTCCACTAGCGCTGCTTTTTTGTCAACATGACTAACAAAAAATGCAACCTCGTCTTCAAGCTTTGTAATATTTAAAAGCGCAAAATCATATGTATCCCACAAAGTTTCGATATCAACCCGATTCATAATCTTCCATATAGTCATTATATCGAAAATAATAAGTTTAATCAAGAAAAAGTGTAAATAAAAATTCAAAGAAATAAAGAATCAAAAGCTTTTTTATGAAGACTGTTTTTCTTTAAAAAGTGATTGTAGTTAAAATCTAACACCTCTTTAACCTGCTCTATCAAACTGAACCAAGATGAGTCAGTCATATTGCAAAGCCTTTCGACTTCTTCGATTATTGCATCTATTCTATTATCTAAATCTATAATGTCGTCATACTCTTCGTTAATATATGGGCTGAATGTTTTAAACCCGTCGTGCTTTAGAGTCTTAAGGGTATTAAAATTGCCTGCTATAATAAATGGGTGTTTCTGTAAAATAGCCTTGACCGTTTTTTCTGTATAACGATTAGTAAATGATTGCATTTCCGATTCTTGAACTAAAGAAAAATCGGTGCTTTTATAAAGCGTTTGATTTATAAAATTAATTAATGGATAATTTTCGCCTGCTGGTCTACTGGCAATAATATCTCCTGGAATTTTTTTTGGAATTTGGTTTCTTAAGCGGATATCAAGATTGCAAGATTGATCTTTAATATCTAAAAGCGACCACAATGATTGATTTAATAAACCTCTTGAGTATAATGCGTTTATCATCCTCACTTTTTCTTCTCTTGCATAACCATTTAAATACAAAAATTTATACTGGCCTTTAATTGGTGGACTTGAGCCAAACCTATAATCTCCCCACGCCATATTAGAATATAATATATCTTGGCCGTTCTCTGCTAATTGGTTTTGAGTTAATAAAACTGTTTTAGCTTGAAATCTCTGAGAAACCTCTTGAACAAACCCTTTTAAAAATTCAGGATGATAGACATTTTTGACCCCTATTCCTCCTTCGTTAAAAGTATTTATTATAATCTTGTTAAAGTTTCCAACTCTTCTTTTATCTTCAAAGCTGTTCGATAGAAGACACTCATTTTTGGAATACGGAAAATAAATAAAAATATCTCCATTTTGAGGTATTGGACTAAGGTTGGAGTGCGAATTTAGCGAAAGAGAATCTGTCGGCAAAAAAGTATAATCTGTAGTCGCTCTATTAAAGTTAGGAATATAGTGCAGCGCTTCATTGCTGAAAGGCAAATTCGAAACAATTTTTTGCATTATATTAAAATATTTTTTTTGGAATGAGAAAACTTCGGGTTTTCTTTTAAGCCTTTTGATAATTCCAGTAACTGATCTCGTATTATTAATGGGTCAGAAAGCTCAATTTCGTTTTTATGGATAATTTTTAGAGGTTGATGCTCTGACGTTAAGGCAATCCAGTCTCCAAGGAAATCTATACCTTTGATTCCTCCTTCTTCACAGTTTTCTTGAATAAAATTACCTACATCAACCCCTCTAAAAAATTTATGAGGTCTATAAGTGCCAAACCATTGCTCAGAAGTCTTTTCAAAAACAAAAACATATGGACTTCCAGCATCTGTTACAAATAATTTTCCTTCTTTATCAATTCTTACATCATGCGGGAATAAAATATCTGTAAATCTTGCTAAGGGGTCTTGCTGATTAAATTTTTCAACAGAATACATTAAGCATTCTCCAGTTCCATGAGATGCTACAAAGAAATAATCTTTGCAAGGAGATAGCAAAAGACTATCTGGGAACATTAGCTCTCCACCG
>Ga0222718_10002735_pt1 | contig 15576 bp, 20 predicted proteins | sample C33_27DmetaG_FD_165045 | JGI IMG/M metagenome (GOLD analysis project Ga0222718, IMG submission 165045) | Estuarine water microbial communities from San Francisco Bay, California, United States - C33_27D | ecosystem: Environmental > Aquatic > Marine > Unclassified | place: USA: California... | reverse complement strand
TGGTTGGAAATATGGTAAGATTTGTTCTACGATCTGTAAAGCATCTTCTTGGTTTCTTGCCATAATAGACAAGTTGAAATTTAGATTGTATGGTGTAGGAATGTATTGATAACCACGTGAGGGATTCGTACCATCACTTTCAGTAGTAGATATATCCTTTACCAGACGAATGTTTCTGTTTTGTGATCTAGCAGAATCATAATTAAACCCTGTTAACTCAAATGCCATACGAGGTAAAGTAATTGCTGTTCTGTTTAGACCGTTCAGATCAGGTTCAGCATTTATTCTTGCTAACCATTTTTGTTTGGGTCCATATTGAATAGGAACTTTAATTTGCTGTAAAATTGTATCGTCTGCTTTTACTCTACGCACTGTGATATTATTGAAGAGTGTACCAAATACAGATACAGACTTCTTTACAGTTTCATGGTAAAAGTAAGTTCCGAACATTATGTATTCTCGTTGATATAATCCTGCATTTGTTGCACTGTTTGTAGTGACTCTGCTGTATCATCGTCAATGGTGAAGTCATATTCTTCTTCTATATCCATGATGATCTCTACGATAGATAATGAGTCTGCACCCAAATCTTCTACGATGTGTGATTCTGGTTTGATGTCTTTAACATCTACATCAACACGATCTGCTATAATTCTTATTAAGTCCATTAATTTACCTCTCCGAATGGGTTTGTTTCACTGAAGTCTAGATATGAATTGCCCTGTGTATCGAACTCTTCATTTTGTGCTAGTGAGTCATCAGCAAACTCTAAGTCATCACCCACAACTTCTACCGACCATGATGCTGCAGATTCGACACCAACGAAGGTGTCATTGACAGCAAAGGTTAATGTAGTCATGTTTTGTAAGTAAAGAACTCGAGTTGGTTTGTCCCAGTAATTAACTTCACCAACTACAGTACCACCCACAGTGATTTGTTCACCCACAGTGAATGTACCTGTACCACCTGAAGTCATAGTAAATTTCTGAGTATATGCATTTTCAGTTTCAGATGCATCAACCCCAGCGATACCTGTATCAAAGTCATCTTGATTGTATTCGTAAAGTTCGCATTGACATTTGAACACAAATAATTTGCCCACTTGATAGAATGGGTTTTCATGTTCTACAAATTTTATTTCAAACATTGAACCTGAAAGAGGGAAGTAAATAAGATCTCCCTCGTTGGGTCTATAAGAAGATGCTAGGTTTCCATCAAGGGATATAAATCGTTCCCAACTGCGTAATGAAATTATAAAGGTTGCTGAGTCTCTAATCTCTACACCAAATTTACTAAAGAGATCTCCCTCTCCTTCGAATCCTTCAGTGTTTTCTATGTATGCTTCTATAGAATAAGCATCACCATAAGTACTGCGGACATCTTCTACAAAGATGCCTTCTTCTTCGGCAACTTCTCGTGGTAAATAAAATGTTTCATGACCATACATTCTGAGCGATTCAACGACCAAATCCTCATAGAGCATTTGTTCTCCTTCCACTGCATGGTTGAAATATACATTTGTTGGCATGATATTATCCTATCATATAATCAAGTGGCAACTCATAGTTGTTTCTTGATTCTTCTTCTAGTTTTTCAATCTCTTGGTTTGCTTCTTCTAGTATTCTAGTTGAGTTTAAAGTGACACCACCAGGAAGTGCTATTCCTTCAAACTTAGATAAGTTTTGACCCCATTGTCTTTTAACTAAAGCAGTCGCATACTTCTTCAACCATATATCATTATAGATATCGGTAAAGGTTGTTGGATCTACTTTGCGATAACATTCAATAAGAAAGTATTCCCCAGCACTTACTCTGGCATTATCCATATCAAGATACAATCTGTTTTGATGTTTGTTGAATCTGATAGGAACATTACCTACAAGTGTCATGTCTAGTAAGTTTAAGTGTTGCTGTAATTGTTCGTAATAAAGGACAGAAGTGGACTGTAGATCGTACAAGTCATTCAATCGTAATTGATACCTGATATCAAACATATCCATAGAGTTTCTGTCATTGAAGGGGAATATTCTAAGTACTGATAATACAGACTCTGGCATTACAAGATAATTCTTTTGTTCACCAAAGGTTTGACCTGAGTAATCGTGCGTTCCAGTTGTGGATGCATCTTGAGAAGCATCAGTCTCAAATGTGTTTAACCAAGTTGAATCAACTTGATGTTTGAGGTAAGTTCTTATTGCACCATCGTAATGATATTCTGCGAAGTACTGTAGAGCATCATCAATTCTATCATCGAACTGATCATCGTCCACATTGATTTCTACAACTGGGAAACCCAATTGTCTCTTAATAAAAGATTTAAAGGTTGCTCTTGAGTTAGGTGCTGCCATAGTAATGTCTCCATTACTATTTATACGAAATTAATCTCTAGTTGCTAGACGATCTAGTTTTGCATCAATTCTATCAATCGCATCCATCATTCGTTCAAAAGATCTTTCAAATTCACTCTTGGACACATAATCTTTCGCGATCTCTTCACGAGTTTTGTTGATTAGAATATCGATCCTCTTCACTTCATTGCTCATTGATCTTACGATGAATGCAACAGGTGCCAAAATAAAAGTGAGGAAGATATTCCATAGAAGTTCTGGATCTATGGGCATATGCTCTCCGTTAGTTTGAAGTATTTATATGATAGGATTCCCTGTAAGAGGGTCTATTTTGAACTCATATTCATTTGCAGGTACTATCGAAGGGGTCTCTTCACCAATTTTCATTTTGTTTATTGCGTGCCAATCAACATTGAAAGATATAGAGTATCTTCTCTTGTCAGTGAAGTTTGGTTCTACCATGTGCATTGCACCTGATGGGAATAGAATGAGCATACCTGTTTTGGGTCTTACACGAAAATCAGTTCGAGATCTATCATTATAGAAAGGCATATCGTTTACATATTTTGGATTTGAATCTATGAATTGTATATCACCCTCATCTCCATCAGCATGTATGTAAAAAACTCCACTATACCAACAACCATTATGTAAGTGAGGAGCATTCCATGCATGTTTATCATTTATGTTGCCCCAACTGTTGCCCATTCTCTGGATAAAGTTTCTCCCACCACCATAGTAAGGTATAACTTCTTCTTCAAATAGTCTATTGATTCTGTTAAACAGTTTTACAAATGTTGGATGACTATCTATACCATCATTAGATTGCCAACCAGTGTATTGGTTTGAAACTTTACGACCCACAGGATCTTTCTTACGCATATCATCCATTGTTTCTTTTAACTCTAGCATGTAATCTGAATCTACACCTTGTCTAGGATGTAATTCTGGGTTGAGTAAATCCCTAAAGAACAATGGTGTAGGGAATAATAGTTTAACTGACATTATTTAAAGTCCTTTTTTTGCCACATGTATTTTCTATATGAACCTGTTATACCATATTTAGATAACTTTCCATCATGATCTTCTCGATGTCTCGAGTATTCTTCCATGTTAGGGTTCTTCCAATAGTCTGCGTAATCTACTCGAGTAGATGATGTCCAACTTTCCCTCTTATAAGGAAACAACTGAACGATAGGAGTGCCTTCTGGTATTGTAAAAGTCTTTCGCACTTTAGGATACATAATCAACTGAGCATTAAGATCACCACCCTTAAACTTGTCTGTATCTATAATGCCTTGCCATGCTGAAATGTATTCATTCGCGAACAAAAATGGATCTAAGTACAGAGTCGAGTACCCATCAGGAGTTCTTACTGAAAAAGGCATGTTCATTTTGATTGCATCATTTTGAACTCCAGGCATCATCGCAAACTGCCTAAAAGGATGAGACTGTGATTCCCAAACTTCATGATGAGGGCATTTCATTTCAAATGAAGTTTCTTTTTCCGCAATCTCGTCACCATAATATTGAACAATCATATCTCTAACTGCTACAACATAATACCCTGTCGTAAGTATATCTTGCATAGCAGGACAAGATCTAATAGTAGATCCTGTACCATGACCATCACCCATGTTTTCTACGATCTTAGTTTTTTTCCACCAATCAGGTTGATAATCTTTAGCAGGTATTGCTTCAAAATCTTTCTTAACTCTTTCGTCAAATGTAACAAATTCTATATGTGGCATTTTATTCTTCTAGTATAAGTTCTGCTTCACTGCCTCTGACCACTAACGACTGTCTGTTATGATAAGTTGTACCAACAGGAGCATCAGCACTATGTGGTATTCTTCCATCAAACATTAACAGTCTATTGGGTTTATAATCGATAGCATGTATCTGATGCTGTAACAAATTATCGTGGAACCCCACTTCTCGTTTTGCTTTTTCATCATATATACGCAGTTGACCACCCCATTCTTGTTGCCAATGCAGGTTGTTGTAATAAAGAAAGGAAATGTTTTGATCGTCTTTGTCTTGACAGTCTTCATGAACTGTACCTTGTAATCCTATGGTTTGCCCATTCATGCCTGCGTAATCAAATCTTTTCCAACTAAATCCAAATTCAGATTGCAATCTGTTGTCTATAGTTTTAGCAAACCAACCATAATCATCGAGTGGATCATCTCTTGTGTAATCTTCTCTATAAAAAGTGATACCCCAAAATTTGTGTCGTATCTGCCCTGCTCTATCTACTTGGTTTGTTTGATTCCATCTAGCACAATGTCTGACACATGAGTCAAACCAATAATGAATATCAGGGGATAACCAATTATCAAATACATGAATGTCAGTTAAAGGCAGACTTTGTATTTTAAATGGTTCATCGTGATAGATGACTTCCATTTATTTTTCCTCGTCGCTGGCAGTAAGGAATTCTGGCATCACAGGTCTGAGCGATGCCTTTTGGTAGTAATCAAAATCTTGTAATTGATCTTCAGGTGCAGCAATAATTTGATTTTTGAGTTCTTCAAAAATTAGGTATGCTTGATCATAGAACTCTAAGCATCTTCTAGCATCAGATCTAAATGGATGATTAGATCCTTCTCTACCTGCCACATTTGCTTCTACAATGTCACCAAACCTCAATCGATTACACATCTCTCTTACATTCTCTGCAGTAAAGTGCCACAAATCATCTGCATATTGTTGTTGTAAACTCACACCCTCTGGTGGTTCAGCATTCAACACATATTTTTCTATAGCATCAATCTCATCATTAGTCAGATCTGTGATTACTTCTTCGTCATCTTTCTTAATGATTTTAATTTTTTGATCATCATAGATAATGTAATCATACTCAAATCCTAGAGTGGGTGCATCTGTTTGTTCATACTCCCATCGGAGTCCTTTCTCATTTCTGAGTTTAAGGGAATTGTCTTGTTGGTAAATAAATGCGATCATAATAAAGTTCTCCTGTACAGTCTATTGTACTATATTTAGTACAAATCGACTAGTGGATTTCAGATTAAGTAATTGGCGTTGCTGGCCAATCAGTTGTACCATCCCATCTTTGAACTATCCTTTGTGCAGGATAAGGTTGTTGGAAAGGATATGGTGCTTGCACTATCGTTTGAGCAGGGTATGGCTGCTGGAAAGGATATGGTGTTTGATAACCTTGTTGATACCCATATGGTTGTTGGAATGGATATGGTGCATTGTAGTTCTGCTGGTATCCATAAGGTTGCTGGAATGGATAAGGTGCATTGTAGTTCTGCTGGTATCCATATGGTTGTTGGAATGGATATGGTGCATTGTAACCTTGTTGGAATCCATAAGGTTGCTGGAATGGATATGGTGCATTGTAACCTTGTTGGAATCCATATGGTTGTTGGAATGAATATGGAGCATTATAATTTTGCTGATACCCATAAGGTTGTTGGAATCCATATGGTTGCTGAAATGCTTGTTGAAAAGGATAAGGTTGTTGGAATGCATAAGGTTGCTGAAATGCTTGTTGAAAAGGATAAGGTTGTTGGAATGCATAAGGTTGCTGAAAAGGTTGCTGGAATGGATAAGGTTGCTGAACATTCCCCTTTGGTCCAGGTATTGGAGTTGTTCCAGTTGCTGGTGTAGTTGCAGGTCTTACTCCATTAGCAGGTCTTACTCCAGTTACAGATGAAGTTGCAGGTCTTACTCCATTAGCAGGTCTTACTCCAGTTACAGATGAAGTTGCAGGTCTTACTCCATTAGCAGGTCTCACACCACTCGCTGGTCTTTGTGCTGGATAAGTACCACTAGCAGGTCTCACACCACTAGCAGGTCTCACTGCTGGGTATGTACCTGTGGCAGGTCTCACACCAGTCGCAGGTCTTACTGCTGGGTATGTACCTGTAGCAGGTCTTGGTCCAGAAGCAGGTCTTTGTGCTGGATAGGTTCCAGTTGCTGGTCTTGGTCCACTTGCAGGTCTCTGAGCAGGATAAGTTCCAGTTGCTGGTCTTGGTCCAGTAGCAGGTCTTTGTGCTGGAGTTTGACCTGTAGCAGGTCTAGTAGCAGTATAATTCTGTTGTGCTGGAGTTTGACCAGTCGCAGGTCTTGTAGAAGTATAATTCTGCTGAGCAGGGAATTGACCAGAAGATTTTATCCATCCATTTGGAGTTTTAGTATAAATTCCTTCGACAGCAGAAAACTCTGCTGGTCCTGTTTTTACCCATGCCCCACTAGTTGATGACCAACCTGTGGGAGTTTTTACCTGCGAACTCTTTGCCATAATTGCCTATATTTAGTTTGGTTCTAAGAACCTATTTTATTATGCGTAAACAATCCATACATCACCAACCGCACCATCACCCGATGTTGGGGCAGCACTGTGAATAAATGTATTTCTTAAAGCACCATCAGAACTACCAATTGTAGTAAATGATGTAGTTGCTTTTCCAGTTAAGGTAGATGTTCCTGCGATTGTAACATTATTAGGTAAACCAACTGTTACAGTAGCATTTTCTGAACCAGAACCTGATACTTCAATCTCATTAGTTGTACCTGAGATACCACCAACAAAATTACCTGTTGTATCTGTACCTAATGCTACACTGTTAGCAGCAATAGTTGCCGCAATAGTAAGGTTTCCAGTTCCATCAAAAGAACCAGAACCTGTAACATCACCACTTAAACCTATTGTTCTAGAAGTTTCTAAAGCAGTAGCAGTAGCAGCATTACCAGATGTATCCTGATTACCTGCAGTGTTAACTCCAGGCAAGTTGATATTAGCAGTACCATCAAATGATACTCCACCAATAGTTCTTGCAGTTTCTAAAGCAGTTGCAGAGTCAGCATTACCTGTAACATCACCTGTTAATGCTCCTTCAAAAGTAGCAGCAACAAATGTTTCTGAACCAACTGACCATTTGTCATTTGTTTCGTCCCAAAGAAGTGTCTTAGAGGCAGAACCACCACGAGTCACACTGATACCAGTGTCTTCTGTTGGAGATCCTGAAGTAAAGTTACTATTTAATGCGATAATGTTATCAGCAAGTGAAATAGTTTCTGAGTTAACTGTTGTAGTTGTACCTGAAACTGTAAGATCACCTGTTACATTCAATGAATCATTAACTGTTACAACACCTGTACCATTTGCTGTTAGTGTTAAGTTGGTGTCTGTACTTCTTGATTCGATTGCGTTAACATCGATTGAATTTGAAAATTCGATTGCATTTCCGTCAGATGAAGATATAGCATTTGATGCTTGTATCTGCATAGGTGCTTTAATTTGTATATTACCTGTTCCAGTTGCATCTAATTCGATATCACCTGAACCTGAAGTTTGTACTGATACATTTTGGTCACTATCTGCAGAAACTGTAATTGTACCTGAATTATCAGATACCACTTGTTGTCCGTTAACATATAAAGATCCTGGACCAACATAGATATCTCTCCATTGTTTTGTAGAAGAACCTAAGTCGTATGTAACATCAGTATCAGGTATGATGCTTCCATCAAAATCTGATAGATGAGTTGTTACATCGCTGTCACCATATTGTGCAGCACCAGCAACTGTTAGGGAGTTTGCAGCATCATCATAAGTAAGAGTGATTCCTGTTCCTGCAGTTAAAAGTGCATTAACACGATCATCTACTCGTTCACTTGTATGATAAAGGTTTGTTGAACCTTCTGCCACATCATCAGTATCTTGTGCATCTACATATGCTTTGATAGATTCGGAAGATGCTAAAGTTGTTGCACTTGCACCTACCATAGTGTCTGAATCTAATATTGCTGATCCTGACACTCCTGTATTTAATACAGGACTTGTTAGTGTTTTGTTTGTTAAAGTTTGGGCAGTAGAAAGGTCTGTTACAACTGATGTATCAATTTCGATATCATCTGCGTTGACTGTAATACCATTTCCTGCACCAACATTTACAGTTGGAGTACCTGAAGTTCCACCACCTGATAAACCATCTCCTGCTGTAACACCTTCGATGTCACCAGTGAGGTCTGCGTCAATTGTTAAGGAACCTGCGGAGTCGTCATATGTTGCTGTGATGTTAGTACCACCGACAACCATTGCTCCTACAATGTCTTGTGTTGCTTCTGTATTAGAAGAACCCAATGCTGCAGCAGTAATTTCACCACTGCTGTTTATTACTTCAGTTGTTCCTACATTAAGACCATTCTTAACTACAAAGTTCTTTTGCGTTGCCATTAGTATGTACCCCCATTAATCGTCGCATTGTCGATTGTTTTAGCAGTACCACCAGAAAGGAATGTTCCTACTGCAGTGTCACTGTAGTAAGTATTTACTGAACCTTCTGAAAGGTTATCTGTTGTTAGTTCTGAAATAGCAGTTGCCTGTAGTTTCCCCGATGAGTTTATAATCTCCGTGGAACCTACAGTCAAACCTGCTAAGATAACTAAATTCTTTTGAGTTGCCATTTGTTTTCACTCTCCAACTAAATGCCATATTCTATCACGATAATATAGCGATTGCAATTTATTATTACAATCTATTTATTACTTTTGCTCCTTCAATGCTTATGCATCTACAAGAGATAAATCTACTTCAAAACTTGTTGAAGTAGTTGAAGTTGGTGTTGCTAACAATCGAACATTACCACCACTAATGTCAGCATCGAATGTTGCTAAACTAGATGATTGTATTTGTCCATATTGTGTCATGTCAACACTACTTCCATCATGCACTAAATGTAACTCTAATGCTTGATATTCAGAACCCTGCGTCATGGCAACGAGTATTTTGGCACTACGATAATTCGTAGAAGAAAAAGATGCTATTGCAACTTCTGTAGTAGAAGTTGATGTGTGCGATGCTCTTTCTTTGCCTTTACTTGTTGTCCCTTTATCAGTTTCTATTTGGTCCGACGAACTATTGTAAGATAAGTGTCGGATCAATATTGCTAAATCGTTTGCTTTTGACATATTATCCTCCTTATCCTACTCTTATTTGAAATGTTTTAACTGTCGTGTTAGTGTTTGCTGGAGTAATCAATAATCTGATATTTCCTCCAGAGATGTCGGCATCTAAAGTCATAAGACTTGAAGATGTGAACACTGTTGCATATTCTGACATATACACAGTTGTCCCATCATGTGTCACTAAAACTTCAGTAGCATGATATCCAGCACTTCCATGAGATCCTGAGATCACATACTTGACTGTTCTATTAGAACTTGCAGATACTGAAGACAGTACCTGATCGGCAGTTGTTGCCGCAAAAGTTGATGAAGTATTATATCCAGCAACTAAGTCTAACTCTTCAAGTGCAACAACTTCAACAACATCACCACTGAGGGCACTTGAAGTCAAAGTTATGGTGGAAGCATCAGTTGTCGTATAGTCAACTGCTCCTCCCACTAACTTTACACCATTAAGATAAACTTGTTCTTCACCAGCAACATAAGATAATGAATTACCATTATCGTCATTGCCAGTTATAGAGGTGGTCGTACCTGATATCGAATAAGTATAGGTTGTCGCTGCATTACCTGTACCCAACTGATCAGTGAAACTTAATGCTCCACTTCCATCTGTTGTTAACACCTGAGTGCTAGCACCATCTGAAGTTGGGAATGAGAATGCAGAGTTGATAGAAAAAGTTGCAGGATTAGATCCAACTTCCACTACAGAAGCAGAACCATCATTCTTTTCTAGAAATACTCGACCATCATAAGTGTTGACAGCCAATTCACCTAATACAAGATCAGATGTAGCAGGAACACTTCCTGATGAAGAATTTCTTTTTAACTGTATTACTGCAGCCATTTTAATATCCTCTGATTACTTATTATGAATCTTAGTAAGATCCGCCATCAATTCCTGTGATAGAAACAGCACCAGATGTTACAGTAAACTCAGAAGAGTTAAAAGAAGCAATACCTTTGTTAGAATCAGTAGCATCTTCTGCAGATAAAGTGATAGCACCATCTGCGTTTGTTACATCAAGACCTTCACCTGCTGTTAAAGTAGCAAGTTCCATGTCGCCGTTTGATCCATTACCGATCATTAATTGACCAGCAGTTGGAGCAGCACCATCCAAGGATGTTATAGAACCTGACAAAGCAAGTCCTGAAACTTCTAATCCACCAAATACTGCGTTCATCGCTGTACCTGTGAAGACTGAAGATGTATCTGTTGCATCATGCAATGCTACAAACTTCTCATTAGATTCATCCATACCGAAGAAACCTACTTTAGCAGATCCATCGTTATATTTGAATTTAATACCTCTATCGAGGTTGTCGTCTGCAGAATCGTCACCAATTTCAAACACTGGATCAGCGATTGAAACTGTTGTAGAGTCAACAGTTGTTGTTGTACCTGAAACAGTTAAGTTTCCAGTAACAGTAAGACTGTCACCAATAACTACATCGTCAGGTAATGAAACTGTTACAGTCTGCCCTGAAGCAGATGTTACGATTTCGTTAGTAGTACCAGCAATTGTTAAAGACTGAGAGTCTAGATCAACAGCAAAAGTACCAGAATCACCAGCACCGTCTAAATCTTGTGCAGTGATATTTGTATCAACATAATCTTTAACAGCAGCAGATGTAGGTAAAGTTGTATCGTTATCGTTAGATGCGATTCCCTCTCCTTCTGTTACAAATACTGCGTCTGCGATTTTGTCAAGTGTGATTGCGTCATTAGCAATCGTTAAAGCACCATTAGATGCTAAAGTTGCATCACCAGAAATGCTAACATTGTCAAATGAATCACTTCCGTCATGAACAAGTACTTGTCCAGTTGAAGGTGTTGTGATATCTGAGTCTGTTGCACCTGCTAATGTAGATGTTGTGGAAACAAATGAAAGGTTTCCAGATCCGTCAGTGCTTAGGACTTGTCCACTAGTACCATCGCCACTAGGTAAAACCCATGCGAGTGAACTTGTGATTGCGTCTGGTGCCTTAAACCCAACATAGTTAGTACCATTATCGGTATCTTCTCTAAGTTGTAAAGTTGCACCAGCAGTTGCGCCATTACCTACGATAAAATTCGAAGGTGTTGGAGCAGAACCATCTACGACGTCTGTGTAAAACTTACCACCGACCGCATGAACAGCGACTGATTCGTCATTGTTTACCGATTCGATATATAGTTTCGCACTTGCTCCGTCGTTTGACTTATCCTGAGCATATGCCATTTCCCCTGCTGATAGATTACTATCGATGGGGGCAGCACTACCTGTAGATCTTTTAATTTGTATAACTGTGGCCATTTAAATTTCCTCTGTTAGTTAATTATTAAAAGTGTAATATAATATAGTTGATTTATAATGTAATGGTGACTGGGAACTAATAAGTACCTCCATCTAAAATGGTGGTTGTCACCCACTTGTCCGTGGCAGCATCGTACGACAGCAAACCATCATCGCTTTCTGTCGCATTTACATCAGCAAGATCATTTAACTCAGAAGTCGAAACTCCTACATTAGATGACCCGATTGCCACTTGTTTTATTTTTATTCCACCACCAGAAGAAGAAACTCTTGCTCTTACTGATGGTCCTGTGTTAACTCTAACTTTTGACATTATACTGTGACTCCTGGAGTGACTATAACTTGTCCTTCAACTATTCTGGTCTTTTCTCCACCAGATGATGTAATGACACAGTCATATAAATACCTTCCATATTCCAATCCTGCTGTTTGTGTATCAGTGAGTTCAAAAGTCAAACGTCCAACTTCTTCAGTTATGATCACATTAAATGTTGCTGCTGCAGAACTGCTACTATATGATTTTTTAATCTCAGATTCTCCTGTGTATCCAGTTAAATCCATGACTGAACCATCACTATTCGTTAAGTCGATAGTGAAACTAAAGTCGGATCCTTGATCCACATAAAGATTTGAGATTGATGCCATATTGTAGTTCCTTACAATGTATTTATACAATTAAAGGTTGTATTGCTGTGCACCAAACAAAATAATTACAGGTGTTTTCGCAGTAATTCGACACTCTTTAGAGATATTAAACTCTTGCACACCATCATACTCTTGCTTATTTATTTCTATGATACCATCTAACAATAACATCACAGATTTTACTCCTTCAGGTCTTATATAGACAAATTCTTCTGGTTCAATTACATGTACATCATACTTCCAGAAGTCAAATGGAGTGGGTAAGGTTTGAGGATTGTAAGCATTAGAGATACAATTTATAGTTGAACCATCAACTAAGGAAGTTGTGGTCACATGATACATTTCTTCAGGATTTTCATTACGAGAATTTTCTATGTTGATCTTCGGTATGCGATCAACCTTGCTCACATTATGATCACCTCTCTTATCTATATGTCCTGGATTTTCTTTATCTAACTCATAATCTGAAGGATTGCCATCTTTATCTATAGCAATGATTTCTATCTCACCTTTTGTGTATATATGTATCCTTTTATTGTGGACTAAGTTGCCATCATCCATCATCTTTAAAGATTTGTAAAAGATAGGATCCCACTCTTTGACTGTATCCCAAACTTCTTGCTTAGTGATGTCTGTCTTTTTTAAATGTTTGGCATAGATTTGTTTAATGTTCTTCCAAAGTTCTTCTCTGTCTACAGGATGAGTTGCTTCTAATGCATGATCAGTCGGAGCAGAGTATCTGGTAACATAACCTTTGTCTAAGATAGATCTTTCGACTGTAAAGGTTTCACATTTATATGTTTTACTAATTCTATTTGGTATCATTATTGATTTCAGTTATAATAGCAACCATGACTTCATTCTTTGCTCGTATGGTAATGTCTTTACCAGATGATGCTCTACAGTATTCAAACCCCTTAACATGGTTGTCATTAATTTGAGCACGTCCTTTTGCTATAAAGATATGTATATTTCCACCCATGTTGCCGATCTTGATGTATTCATCTTTTTGTAGAGTGGCATAATCGTACACAAGTTCCTTTTCTTGCATCTTATGCTTAGGATGAATGCAGTAAAGATGTCCTCCGTCTATAAAGTGCATCCTAACTTCGGATGCATCAGTGTGGTTAGGATACCATGGTCTTCCTGGCATAGGATTTGGTTTGAGACCTGTATTAGCATAATGTATGTTACACCAACCACTAGGAGCAACACCAAAACTATGAGAGTCTTTTCCAAAAAGGACATCATGCCTCTCAGTAAATATATGAATTGCGGAACTTGGTCGTTCACCTTCTCTACCCTCCTCGAATCGATGAGTGTTTACTTGATAGAACTCATCCACTTTAGCATGGTTGTCAAATACTAAGACATCGTCGTAGTTGTACCATTGCCATTTCATAATTCAGACACCACACAAACCATGTTGTCTGAAGATCTGCCCTGTATGTCGTAATCTTTATTTCCCGAAATAGTGATAAAGTTTATAGAATCTATTACATCACTATCTTTGTATCTTCCACGATTGAGTATCTTTACCTTTCCATGTAAAGCAAACACCCAAACTCGTTTGCCAGGATGTTTCAATCTGATGTACTCACCTTTTTGTAATTGGGCAAAGTCCCATACACATTCTACATCACGCATCGTTTTAGGGTTCGCCAATACGCAGAGTGACATCGCATCATCTTGGAACATCCACTTAATTGAAGTGCCTGTGTATCCTGGCCAAGAAGGAGTTCCTTTAAATGGATTAGGATCTAGTTGTCTAAAATAATTTATGTTATTCCACCCATGTGCATGCACACGACGTGTGACACCAGAACCATCTGCTGCTGGAGCATCCATCTCATTAATGATGGTACCACCAATGACACATCTAAAGTTGCTGTGCCTTTGTTCTAGTTCTCTGCCTTTTTGGGGTAGATGAGTGTTGGGAGTATAGACTTCCCCTTTCTTGCCTTCAATAGAAAACATCCAGAAATCTTTAGCATCCCAAAATCTATTTTTCGCCATAATTTTCTATATCTCGTAGTGCTTCTTTCATACTTTGCACTTCTTTGTAGTTTGCTGAATGTTGAATAGTCAACTCAGGGATTTCTATGTTATCATCAGTATCTATAATCTCATGAATTTTTTGTATTACATATTCATGAGGTAAAGAGTCCAGATCTGGATCTTCTAAAAGTCCTAGATTGATTGTAGATATTCTACATCTCTTAGTTGAATTGTAAGTTAAGTTGTTTGCTAAATGGTTTAGTGATGCTTTCTGTGCAGCATAAAGATAACCTTTTGAGATATTGGGTTCTGCTGCTCTAGATGAAATGTTGATGATCAGTTTCTTAGGATCATGTCTCCATTCATTAAAGATAGCATGTAATAATTCAGTTTGTCGGAAGCGAAGATGTGCTAGGTTTACAAACACATCACATTCTTTTGCTTTCGATATAACTGCTTCAACATCCTCAATAGAAGTTCCTTTACTTGAAAAGGCAACTATTTCCATATGACTAAATTGTTTTAGATAATCTGCTAGTTTTTTGCCAAGTCCACTTTTACCTGTGATTGCTATCTTCATATTTGTTTATTAAGTCAAAACTTGGTTTACCAAAGAGTGATCCGTCTACACTGCATTTGTTACAAGGGGATTGACTTCTATCTCCTTTTCTTAATTTGTTTCTTATCTTCTTCATAGGTTTGCTAAACCAAACATCATGCAATGATGATTGTAAAAGATTCCCAACGACATGTTCTCTACCCCAATCATTAGAGCAGAACAATACATCTCCATTCCAGTCTACAAACATTTTATAGAAAGGATAATGACATGGTTTACCTTGTAAAGATTTGATGTCAGATTCTTCGATACCAACCCAATCAATTACACCACTTCTATTATTGAGTATCAACCCATGTTTTTCAAAATCACCCCAATGCATTCGATACTTGTATTTGTCTTTTGGAATTTCTGCCCAAAGTATCAATTCATCAAAATGTTTCATCTGTTCTGGACCATCGTAAAGATTAATGTAAATTAAATCTAATCCATTATTGTGAATGAGATCTACTAGATATCTATGATCTAACTTATCACCATTAGTGTTACATTCCAATGTAGCATAGGGCAACTCTGTTCTAAAAATTTTAACGATATCCCTAAAATCTGGATTGAGTAAGTTCTCACCAAACCCACTGAATGAAATTTTACCACTGTAATTATTTTCTGCTAACTCTTCTGCGATGATCTGTGCACCTTTGAGTGTTAGATGTAAATTTCTATTTGGGAATACTTCTGGATCGTGACGAGGACAAAACACGCATGTTCTATTACACAACTCTGTGGT
>Ga0222718_10002734_pt1 | contig 15583 bp, 24 predicted proteins | sample C33_27DmetaG_FD_165045 | JGI IMG/M metagenome (GOLD analysis project Ga0222718, IMG submission 165045) | Estuarine water microbial communities from San Francisco Bay, California, United States - C33_27D | ecosystem: Environmental > Aquatic > Marine > Unclassified | place: USA: California... | reverse complement strand
TAATTCTTTTGGAATTATCATTTTTCTACCGTTAAGAGCGATTTTTAATCCTCTCTCATCAACGAAACCTTGGATATCAATTAGAGCTTGCTCTAATGAAGTTTCGTTAAGGTCAGCTGCAGTTGAAAGTACATTTGAGAACGTTCCACCATTTGATAATGGGTGATTGTTCGCAATTAAAGGTACTCCGTCACCACCTGTTACAGCAGTGAATTGTGCTTGGTTAAGCACTTGTGCAGCTTTTACCTGCTTCGTGTTTGACATAGATCTTGCTAAAGCTCTTGTGTATCTTTGAGCAAGTCTGTCGTATAGGTTATCTTCGATCGCTTCTTCAGTGATTGAGAATGCTAAAGCGATTGTTTCGTGTGTGTATCTAGCAGTATATGCTTCGTTTGCTTGATCGAACACAACTGATGCACCTTCTTGTTTTGTTGGTGCTCCAGCGAAACCACTTAACATTACTTCTTCTTCAAAAGCTCTGTCAGATGATTCAGTAGTATAGATTTCAGCATGCTGATTATCATATCTACTGTACTCCAGGCCGAATAAGGCATTCAAACCTGGCTCTAACTCTTTAGTTAGCTGTTGTCTTGATATAGCCATTGTCTATTCTCCTTATTAGATACCTGTACCATCACGGTAAAAGTGTTTGTTTATTCTAACTAGAATGTTTGCGTTAGCTGAACTAACATCACTGTTATTAGGGTCTTGAGAAATGTCAATTGCCTGAATCACAAATGATGCGTTAGTTCCAGAAGCTCCAACATCAAGTTGTACTTCTGAGATTCCAGTTTTGGTATTCCCTGTTCCGTTTGTAACTGAATAGTTTTGGAACAAATCTGCTCTTGCAAAAGTCGCATCAGCATCCATTAAGAAAACAGCGTCTGGATCATCCACTACAAATCCTGTAATGTCTGAAGCAGCTACGCCGCCTGGATAATAGTTGCTAAAAGTCGGCTTTTGAGTAGTCGGATCTGTATAAAAACATCCGTTAAAAACACCCACAACAGAAGTTGAGTTACCAGCTGTATGTCTTTCGATGTTACCACCAGTTACTGGTATAACCAGGTCACCTTGGTAAATCGCAGTTGCATATGAACTAGCAATTGTATATCTGTTTTGAGCACCAACTAGGGGAGTACCATCAAGTTTTCTGTACGGTCTTAGACCGAACTTTTCTACAACGTTTGCCATAGTTTATATTACTCCTATTAGTTTGTTTTTAATTTAAGCCAACCCCTAGTAGTAATAACAAAAAGATTAATTTTTGCGTCCACCACCAAAGGTAACACGTTTCTGCCTATCAATATTGATTGGCATAGACGGGTGTTGTTCCTTCATAAGATCGTTGTCGACTCCTTTAAGTTGATCTGTTGTAAGTCTTGCGAAATACTCAGATCGCTGTCTTAAGATCTCTGTTGGTATCCTTGCCAACACAAGGCCTCCAATTCCAATACAACCAGAATATTTGCCCTCGGATAAAATAGGATATTTGTTAATATCGGGATCGTTTTTAACTTCCTCCGCTTTAACAAACTCCCACCCTTCTCTAAGTTTCTTAGTTACGTTAGACGTATCTTCGAAACCTTGCACATTGGTTCTAATCCATCTGTGCTCGTACCCATTGGGCGGCTTTGGTGCATCCAAACTGGATGGTAACTGCCAAGTCTTTTTTCTCGCTTGAGAACTTCTATCCTCGGCGTTGCGTGAAGTTCTTTTTATAGTATCGTTCATATTATTGAGCCTCCTTCACATATTTAACGTACTCTTCAAGTGGCACACCTAATCGTTTAGCTATTGCTACCTGTGATTTGGTGAGTGTCACAGTTTTGCGTCCGACCTCTTTTCTTCCAGCAGAAGCAACGGTCTGAACAGGTTTTGCTTTCTGCGTAGCTTCGACAGCTTCAGCAGGCTTTGCAAAGCCTTTAGCTGTCAAAATAGGTTCTAACCTTTTCTCTATCTCATTATAGTATTCGTCAGAGTCAACTTCAATACCCTCTTGGCGTATCTGACCGTCTAACGCAACAGCATATGCTGTTAACGCAGGATCTTTTTCATAGCCAAACCAGTCTTTGTGTTTATCTTTAAAAGCCATTGCTTTTTCTGACGGAGTAGGTTGTTCTTGTTGAGCTTCTTGAGGTTGTTGTTTCGCTCTTTCTTCTTCCTCTTTTTTTGCTACTTCTGCAGCTTCAAGAGCAGATTTTCTTTCCTCAGCTCTAATTCTTGCTTTTTCTTTTTGAACCGCTAATTGAGTTAACTGATCATTAGCTTCCATAATTTTATCAGTATCATTGTTCTCAATAGCAATTTTAAGATTGTTTTTTACTTGTTCTCTTTGTGCATCAACTCTTGCATCAAATTCTTTTAGATAATTGTCAGATTCAACATTGTATTGTTTTTCAATAGCATCTAACTTTTTTTTCATCCCTGCAGCCAATTCTTCAGCAGCTTGTTTTTGTCTTTCTGCTTCTTTTTGTCTGAAAGTAAGTTTATCTATTCTTTTGTTTTGAGATTTATATTTTTTATATAAGCTATCAAAATCTTTTTCAGGCATTTCTTCTTTTTCGCCTTCAATTTCTTTAGCTTCTGTTATTAAATCCTGTTTAAGATCCTCAACCTTATTTTCTTCAACTTTGATTTCAGGTTTCTCATCTTTTTTTTCTTCTTCTTCAGAAGTTCCGTGAGCCGTGTACCCTAAATCTACTTCACCAAAGTTTAACTTTGGATCTTCTTTCTTTTCTACATTGTTTGCAGATTCTTTAACCTCAACAGTTAATTCTTCTTGCTTCACATCATCTGTATCGATTTCGATGTCTACTTTTGATTGTTTAACTTCTGCCATCTGTCCTCCTTAAAACATTTTTGCAATATCTTCAGGATTCTGAACGACACCGATTATTTCATCATCATTTAAGATTCTATGTTCACCCCATTTATTTTTAAAACGAGATCCTGCATATCTTCCATACATGACGAATTGGCCTTCCTTGCACCACGGGCCAAGGGGAAATTTTTCTTTGTCTCTATAACAAAGATTTCCCATTTTAATTACTAAACCAATAACCGTTGTTGCTTGAATAGTTTCAATGGTTGAATCTGCTAACAGAATTCCACCTTTGGTTCTGGTTTTACCTGCGAAAGGTCTGATAAGTAATCGATAGCCTACGGGCTCTGGAAGTGAAGAAATATATTCTTCTTTTTCTTCTTTGGTTTTTGGAACAATGAAACTATCTTCTTTGTCCGCTATGTTTATATCAGTTTTTGTCATTCTTCATCTCTGAGCAGTTCACTCAAATCCTCTTTTAGCTGGTTAAGTGAACTAATTTGTCCTCGAGAATACTGTAATTTCTCATAATTGTCTATACTTCCATAGATAATTTGTTCACTAACATTGTTTATTTTTTTATCGATGAGACGTTTAATTTCTCTTACGGTTTCTATGTCTAATTCCATTGAGTTTTTTCCATGATAGGTTAGATAAGAAGCACGCAACACGACTCACGAGTTCCCAAAATGTTTTCATAAGCAGGTAATAAAGATTATTTTGTAAAAAGCAACTACTTCTTACGCATTATTTCAGTTCCCTTAATTCCATACACAGCACCGACTACTGAAATGAATAAAATTTGGAACCACATGGGCATATTTTTAAAATATTCGAAAAAAAGATAAATTTTAGTTTTTATATCTGGGTCTTCCGAAAAAACTGACCAAATTAACAATAATACGGGCGCAGAAACGAGCAAAAGCACGAATTCGTCTTTCCACGAGTTTTGTTGATCAGTTTTTATAAGAGTTTGATATTCAATTTCACCCGCAGCCATCTTTTGTGCGTGCAATCTCTGGGCATCTGACATTAATCTCTTCGATTCTTGTCTGTTTTTGTAAATGTGAGCCCCAGTCTTCACTGCCATACCCAATAGGTTTAACCAAGCCATAAAATTTTTCTCTCCTTCTTTGACACATATATGGTATCATCAGTTTTAAGGGTTTCCAAGCACGCTCACCTACGATTTTCCATCTGAATGTATGCTTAAAATGATCTTTTCTTTTCTCAATAACAAAAAATGTGCCTCCAAAAAACTCTTGAAAGCGTGCAACCATGTCTGAATCTGTTGTTTCGACCTTAACTTGAAGCTGTCTTTTCTTTCCTCGGCCCTGACTCCAGTAACCAAAGCTGCCTTCACCATCAAATACACCTGCAAGAAATATTATTTTTTCTCTTTCAGAAAGTTTATCGTACTCCGATAAATTTTTTTCCTCTTGATTGGATTGATTTAATACCTTTAATGTCTGATTTGACTCCTGGCTCACGATGTGGGCATCCTCCTTTTTTTAATCCAAAGTATTCTATTGTTTCTTTTTCTAAAATAGATTTAATAGGTGCATCAATTCCTTGTGGATTAGGTCCTCTTTTTGGAGGAGGGCCAGATCTAACGCCACCACTATTTTTTCTTTTTGGTTTTTCTTGTTTTGTCGACACCTTTTATAACTCCCTTGTTTTTAGATGCGTAGAAAACTTGTTCTGCTTTCTTTTTTCCGTACTCTTTTTTCATAGCACGCATAATTTTTTTTCCTTTATCAGTAAGTGGCATTATTTCTTTGCTTTCTTTTTACAACCACACTCATGATTACACATGCAAGGAACAATTCCTAATATTCTACATGCGATTTTACAGATAACATCTTTTATTTTCTTTAACATATTTTCTCCTTAAAATTTTAATTGCGAAGCTTTAATTTTACCTTGAGCATAAAGCTTTTTCAAATCACCCTTGGTCATTTTTTGTAAATTAATTTGAGGTTCTTCTACTTTTTTGACTTCTTGTTCTTTTGCTTCTTTTTTTGAACGATCAAATAACAAACTAATCCATTTTATCATTAGTTTCTTCTATTCATTTCTTTCATTCTTGCAATATCAAGTTTCTCTTCTGCAACTCGTATTCTTTCTCTTTGACCAAGTGCCGCTTGATCTAATCTTGCTTGTTCAATGGATGTATCAATCATCACTTCGTTTTGTTTTCTTTGTTCTTCTGTTTCAAACTCTTGAGATTTTCTTTGCATATCCATTGCTTTTAAATCAAGCTCTCTGTTTTTCAATGCAACTAAAGGATCTGTTTGACCACCTTCCATTTGTACTAAGCTTGCAGTGAGTTCAACAACACGTTTAGCAACCATAGCATTAAATTGTACTGTCCATGTTTCTGGATCCATTTCAGATAATTCAACTAATGCAGGATCTTGTGCCATCGCTTCTACAACTTCTTGATTTGCTTTGAGTGAAATGTGTTCTGAAATATGCGCTTGTAAAGTTGCATAAACTTGTGGATTCACTTGTACCATTCTTGATCTCATATAAGCTCCATGCGCTTCGATGTGAGCTTCATGATCTTGTGTCGCAAATGGTTTTAATTCTTTCAATTGCATCGCTTCCATATTTTCAATCGCTGGATCTTTTGGAATCGGTTGTTCAACAGGTTTTAATAAACTATCTATTGCTTCCGTTCCTAATGCTTCATACACTCTACGATACGCTTCTCTAACGTCATGCAATTGAGGTGCACTCATTGCAATTTTTAATTGCTCATTTGCTAAAGTTACTCTTTGTGCGACTGAAAATGTATTAGGATCTGCGATCGGTAATACATCGACACGGTTATCAAAGTCTGCAGCTTTAATCATTCTGTCTGCCCCATAAACTTGATACGGGTAAATTGGGGGTAAATACGTAGCAAAAATATTATGGAGCAGCCTGAACTCTTGTCTCATAGAATAATAACAACGTTTGTGAATTGCACTCATCACACGTGAACCTCTTTCTAAGAGAGCAAGGGTTGTCCCAACAGCACGGTTCTGTGCATCTTCTCCCACTGCCATATCAGCAATGTTTGCAAAACGCTGACCTGCTTGGACAACAAATCCTAATAAACTATATAAAGTTTGAGATGGTTCCTTAAATGGTAAAATTTGGAATTGATCTCTGATGTTACCACCAGGAGCATCCACATCTCTAAACTCACCAGGTTGGAATGGTTGATCATCATCTCTGATTCTGATTCCACGTGATTTAAATCCTGCAGGTAAATTTGCAAGTGTACCTGCATCAAGCAATTGTCTTAATGCTTGAGTTGCAGTTCGTGATAAACCACCAATCATATGAATTAAACCAAAGCCGTAAAAGCCTAAGCCTGGTAAAAACTTGTAGTGTACAAAATACTCTTTACGCTTAAACGTTTTATCACCTGGATCATAATTTCTGTATATGCTTAAAACTTTTCCTGAGCCTTCATCAATCGTTACAATGTAAGGCACTTTAACTTTCTTTTCATTCTCTTTTGGATTTTCAAATTTTTCTAAATTTAAATCCACGTGCATTTCTAAAACTTGGTAATTGTATGCTTGTTGATTCGGAGATTTACCTTCTAACTCATCATACTTTTTCTGAATCGAAGTTTGTGAATTGGTTGATGGTTTGATATCTACATCTCTGTAAAATCCTGATTCCATTTTTTTATACAAATCATTCTCAGACATTTTTAAAGTATGAGTGATTCTTTCACATTCTTGTAAATTAGTCGTGTAGTATGGAACGATCATATCTTCTGCTGGAACAAACTTCGCTACGGCTCTTTCCATCAGTTCATCGTAATAAACTTTTTTAAATGCAGATCCTGCTAATGGTAAATAGAATAACAACTGATCCATGTCCGTTGTATATTCTTCCATCTTTTCTGTAATTTGATAATTCATGAAGTCCTTGATCCGTGAAGCTTGATCCTCGGTCTGTTCATTTTGGACACCGACAATTGCCGTTTTCACAGGGCCTGATGAAGGAAGTAATTCTTTATAAGCTTGTGCGTTAAATTGAGTCACCGCCTCGGACAAAAGTGGATGAGTCACGCCTGACGCTCCTCTGAACGGTTTTGATGGTTGCGTGTATTTAAATCCTAAAAGATCTAGTCCAGATGTATAACCATCTTCCCATTCTTTTCTTGAATCTTTATCTCTTTGGTAATCGCCTCTTAGCTGCGAAGAAATTTTTGAAAGAACGCTATCTTCAAGTTCTTCAGCCAAATTTGCATAGAAATTATCTTGAGCAACCTCTTGCTCTTCTTCGATTTCTTCACCTTCAATTCTAAATTCTTTTGACTTTGGTTCGATCGTTTCATCTTCAACTTTTAACGTATCATCTTCTTCAAATATTTCAGAACTCATATTCCCCCTTATACCTTCAAAGAAAAATTAGTAAAGCTTTGTAGGTTTTTGTTTTCCCATTCTTCCGCCACGAGCCATTACTGATCCGCCTTTAGAAAATCTATCTCTTGATTCTGGCTTACTGATTTGTTCCATGATTGATTTCATTTCATTTTCTGAAACTGCTGCGCCTGACATTTCTTTCAAACGTATTCTTCTCATCTCTTCAGGAGATACAGCTGCTCCGCCAACAACTCCGCCTTCTTGGTACTTAGCCATACCTTTCATGGCTCTTCTTCTTGCTTTCATTTTTTCTTTTGCAGTTTGTTTTTGTTCACCTGTTAAAGTAATTGTTCCACCTTTTTTCTTAGTGATCTGTCCAGGTGCTTTTGCAATTTTAGATTCTGATCTTTTTAATTTATTTAAGTAGTCACCTAAACCTGATGCACCAGCTTTTGAAACTTCTTGTTTTGTAATTGCTGCATATTGTTTATCTCTAAATGTGAAATCTTTTTTTCCTGCTTTTCTTGCTGCAGCAAAAGCTTTACCAAATTCAGATAGTCCTGCTTTTACTCCACCAACACCAGGTTTACTTAACAACTTTGCTGGACTTTTAGCCATTGTTGTTTCTGTTCTAGTAATTGCTTTAGCAATTGCGGTTGGATTGTAATCTTCCATCGCTTTTGGGGATGGTGTGCCTCTTGGCAAATCTTTTTCTACATTAGCTTGTGCTCTAGCAATTTGCTGTGCTTTTTTTCCAGTTCTAAGTGGTGTTCTTTTTCTTGTAAAAAAATTATCTCCTCTTGAAGCAATGTCTCTTGCTCTTCTTTCTTTAGGAGTGATTGAAGATCTTTTAGTAGTTTGCGTTTTTTGTTTTTCTAATCTTGCTCTTGGTGAGTTTGGATTAATTCCAGTTAATTCAGTTTTTCCACGCTCTCTAATCATTTGAGCTCTTCTTTGTCTTGGTGTAATTGCCATTTTTAAAATCTCCTATCCGTAATATACGTAATTTTTTTGTAGCGGTTCTGGCTCGTCATAATCAGTATCGAGCTTCAAAAATCCGCCTTGACGGTATCTTAGCACAGCTTGTGTCGTGCTGTCCACATAGTCATCGTATTCTCCATGTGGAAATGCTGCACATTCTTCGATGACCTCTTCAGCAAATTTTTCACCTTCTGGATAGAAAATAGACCCTGCTTCAAATGATACAGCGCAGGTATTTACCCTGGTATATTTATCTTTTCCTTTGTTTGGTGAGAAATCTATGGCAGGTATACCTGCACGTCTGAACTCTTGCAGTAAAGGTTGTCCTGATGCTTTCGCCTCAATGATACACATATCGGGTTCCCAATATTTATATAATTCAAATGCTTTGTTTTTAAGTTCAGGAAAATCATATTTACCCTTTTCTGCATCTAATAAAATTAATGCTTTTTCATAACCTTCATAAGGTCTAAATATTCCCCATGTCGTAATAGCAGAGTAGTCTGCAGTTTCTTTTTTAGAAAACGCAGTATCATAACTTTGTATAACATATTCCAATTCAGGTATTGCACCTTCCCAAGGTTGCCACCATTCACGTTTAATTAATGCGCCTTCTTCTGAAGTTGGGTTTTGTTGATATTGTGCTGACCAACCTCGTATTGAAATTGATGCTTTTGTTCTTTCAAGATCTTCTTTGCTCCAATACTCTGGCCATAATGGTTCTCCGTCATCAAGTAGTGCAGGAAAAGAAATTTTAGACCATTTATCTGCTTTGGGTTCATCCTCAGCTTTTGTTAGGAGACCTGTTAAATCATTAGTGGCCCATCTTGTCATAACTAAAACAATTGATCCGCCAGGTTGCAAACGCTGTCTGGGTCCCGATAAATACCAATCATATGTTCTAGGAAAGGATTGTTTATTATGTGCATCCTGCTCTGTGTGAGGATCATCAATAATTAACAAATCAGCACCACGACCTGTGATCGAGCCTCCTACACCCGCAGCAAAATATTCACCCCCATGATTGGTTTCCCATTTTGATTTTGCTTTTGCATCAGGTCTTAAAAACACATCGCCAAATATTTGTTTGTAAGCAGGCGTATCCATAAGGTTTCTAATTTTCGCACCGAACCTTGCTGATAATTCTGCATTGTGTGTCACCTGCATAATTTTCATTTTTGGAAACTTCCCTATCATCCATGCTGGGTACAAAAAGGAAGCAAATTCAGATTTAGTATGCCTTGGAGGCATATTGATAATGAGCCTCCCTTTTTTTTGCGTTGCAATCTTTGTGAACTCATGCGCCATGATTTGATGATGACCCCACTTCTCAGGATCTTTTTCTTGTTTCATCACAATATCTGGCCAGACTTCTCGTACAAAATATAAAAAATTATCTTGGCACAACTTTATGTGTTGAAGCCAGGCCTTTTCTACACGATCTCGTAATTGATCTGTTGGTAAATTTTTATGATCCATGAACCTTAAAGTTTTAAAATTTTATAAAATTTTTTTCAAATGTTATTTCCTTGCTTACGTGTAAGTAACTTACGTATTCACACATATCTGAATATATTTTATATTATTTTTGCGTGATTTTCTAGGAATTTGTAAAAACTATTTCCGATTGAGTATTGAGCCTTCGGGCGTTGGGTATGGGAAAATGCCCCACGCTCCATGAGTTTATAAGACTTTGTAATAAGTGATAAGTTAAGCGTTATCACTTATTAGAAATTAACACATTAATTTTTATAGTTTTTGATCGCGTCAAAAATATTTTGAAGCCCGTCGCTTGTTTTTGGTTGCGTGATTATGTGAGAAAATCCCCCCGCCCCTAGTCTTAAAAGTTTAAGATCACTTTGCGTGACCCTATTAACTAAGATAAAACAACGCCCGCCCGCTTGATTGTGTTTAATATGAAACGCCCTTTGAAATTTATTTAAGCCCCAATTTTCTAGCGTATTATTATTGATTTGTTTTAATTCAATTAAGTTAATTACACCGCTTAAAATAGTCATTAAATCGGGTATTCCAACGCTTAAACTATGCTCAATCTTAATTAAATAAAGCCCTTTTGAATTGTCTTTAATCCAATTATAAAATTGATTTTCACGCTTCATTAGAAGTCTTTTAACATTGTTCCAGGTGTTTTTAAATCACTTGAAATTTTTAGAATAGGCATAAAAAAAGGCGGGTATTTAACCCGCCTTTTTAGTCTTTTTTGGTATCTATTTATGCTGATTTTTTGGCTTTATTTTCTTTTAAGTTTTTCTTTAAGAAATCAATAGCCCCTGCGCTTTGAGATAATGCTTTGTAAATAAATACATCGTCATTTTTTAACGCTGAAATCCAGCTTTTTAAATAAGCTAGTGAGTTCTTATTGACCTTTTTTTGCATATCAAATTGAATACAAAGCAAATTTGCCCCGATCTCAGCGATTAACTCTTCAAGCGCGTATTCTTTACGCTTGTGATCTTTAAAAAATTTTAAGTTTTTTTCAAAGCGTCCAGTTCTTTTTTTGTGTCCCGTCCAATGTATTAATTCATGTAACAAAGTAGAATAGTATTCAAAACTTGCACAAGATTTTTTACTTTTAAAATTAATCTTGTTAGTCATGTGAATATAATCCAATTCGGGCGCATAATAACAACGGGGTTGATCGCTGTGCTTTAATTCAAGCCCTTGTTGATTATCAACAAAATTAAAAACCGCCATATTGTCCTTAACTTTATTAACTGGCGTATCTTCAACTTTGGGATATGTCCAAGTCGAATTACTTAAATCCAATTGATCGGGATTATATGCCCAAGTAATTTTTAAAAACCATCTTGAATAGCTGTCTTGCTCTTCATTTTCGGGTTTTTTATATTTTACTTTATTTTGCCACCAATAAAAAATTGGAAATCCATTTTTTACTTGATCGGGCTTTACAGTTGCCCCAACTTTTGCCCATGCATTTTTGGACGCATATAAAGGGAAATCAAATTTATTTTGAACTTGAATAAAACTTAAGTTCCAAAAATTGACCCCGCTATATTCATATCCAGTAATTGCATTTTTTGGACAATTAGCAAGTGATTGACTTGCAAAAGGTTTAATCCATTTTAAGCCATCTTGCTCTAATCCCGCCGCAATTTGTCGACCTACTGATAAAAGAGCATCTTTTGTTATTTTACTGTTTATCATTTTTACCTTCCAGTTAAGTTAAATTTAAACATAGCCCCCAAAATAGTGATTTTTTAATATATGTCAAATAATAAGATATAATAAGAGGGTATTTTTTGCCTTAATTTTGGGGGGTGTCCTAGTACCTAAAAGGGTTGTTTCGTTAAAATTTGAGCGTCTTAGAGCGTTTTTTTTCGCTGAAAATTAAAAAAATGCTAAAATTTGACAATCTTATAAAATCCCATTATTTATGATGTTATGAAAAAAAGAAAAAATGTTTTTTGGAGTAGATCAAAAAAAGATTTAAAAATTTATTTTATAAATCTAGATTTAAAAAAACTGAAAGTTGATTTTATTAGCTTACATGATTTTTTAAATCATATTAATTTTGGTTTAAAATCAAAAGACAAAACAAGGCAATACGAGATTTCAAATATTTTGTATCACACCAAAGTTTTGAAATTCAAAAATCATTTTAAATTTTTTTCAGATATTAAAGACGCTGAATATTATTTAAGTGAAATCAACCAACAAAAAAAGGCGGTGCAATGACAATAAGCGAAAAATTAAAAGCGTTGATTGAAGAGCAAAAAAATCAATCTTTTATAGATCCAAAACAAGCAACGGATTGCGAGGCATTAGGGTTAATGATCTCACAATTTTGTAAATGGGACGGAAACAAAATTTTTGAAAGTACTTTCAACGCTTTCGAAGATTCAAATTTCCATACATTTAACGAAAAATTTGAAAAACTTTGGAAAGGGGGTAATTAATATGGCGGGTGATTATGATGATATCATATCTGAAAACATTGAGAGCATTAATCAGGAATTAGTAAATCTTAATGGACAATTAAGTAATTTAAATAAAACTTTAAATGGTTTTTTAAATTTAGCTTTATTGGAAAGTAGTTTAAAAAATAAAACGCCTGATCAAGTTGCTAAAGTCAAGAATGCTTTGGAAAGCATAAAAAATATATTAAAAGAAAATTAATTTTATTGCCCCACTTTTTAGTGGGGCGTAAAATCCCCTCGACCTAAGTATCATAAAAATTAATTTCGTTAAAATTTGAGCGTCTGAGGAAGATTTTTTGACATGCCCAAATAAATAAACTGATTTGAAATTTTTGTCAATAAAAAAATAAGATATAATGGGAAAATACCCCTTGAATAAAATCCCATGATTTACTATATATTTAACAAACTTAATGAAAGGTCAATTATGACAAAAGAAAAAAAACTACATATTGGTACACTTGATAGTATCAAAGGGTTTAAAAATATTTCTTTAGATTTAAAAACTTATGAAAGTATTTTTGAACTATCACAAAACAATCCAATGGGAGTTGATTTATCCGTAGCAAAAACAATTAAATTTTTATTTAATTATTATTTGAAAAATGAAATCAACAAAAAACAAAAACAACTAATTGAAAGTGAGTTAGCTAATGCCAAAGTATCAAAAGCCAAAAAAATTATTAAGTTATAATAATTTTAAAATTAAAAAGGCAATCAAAAAAGGATACGAAACAGCTATTTTGCATTTAGCCCCATATAATTTGTCGGGTATCAATATTTGTCCAAAAGCGTCAAAAGGTTGTATTGAAAGCTGTTTAAATACTTCGGGTATGGGTGCATTTTCAACGACCCAAAACGCTCGAATAAATCGGACAAATTATTTTAGATATGATCGCCAAAAATTTTTGGAGCAATTAGACCATGAAATAAAACTCGGAGTTAAAAAAGCAAAAAAGAAAAATTTAAAATTTGCTGTTAGGTTAAATGGGACAAGCGATTTAAGTTTTGAAAAATTTATTGTGAGAGATAATAAAAATTTAATGGAATTAAATCCAAGTGTGCCTTTTTATGATTACACAAAAAACTATTTTAGATTTAAAAATAAAATACCTAAAAATTATCATATCACCTTTAGTAAATCTGAAAGCAATGATTATATTGTGAATGATTTGATTAAAGATAAGAAAATTAATATTGCGGTGGTATTTAAAAAATTACCAAAAAAATATTTAGGTCGAAAAGTCATTGACGGGGACGAAACAGATTTAAGGTTTTTAGATCCGAAAAATAGTATTGTCGGATTGATTGCAAAAGGTAAGGCAAGGCATGATCAATCAGGGTTTGTTGTATGATTGAGCAACTTTGGATACACACATTGCCTACATGGTTGGAATGGGTGATTATATTTTCAATCGGTCATGCCCCCTTTGTTATTTTAATGATAATTGCATTAATTGGTTGGATAATGGGTAAATTAAAAATATGATGATTACACCAAACACAGGCGCAAAGTTTTTGATATTTTATTTTTTTGTTTTTATTTTTTGGTTGGTATTTTAAAGTTTTTTAATATCAACGATAACTGAGGTTGGAATAATTGTTGTATTTCCAATTTCATTAATATTATTATCATCATCTTTTGAATAATCCCCAAATACTCTTGTAATGCCATTTTTTTGAGAATATAAATGCCCCTTAGTATGACAAACTGGTAATTTTGCATTATCTAATTCTTTTAATGATTGCCAAGCGGAATTGCTCTCAATATCTTGCCAAAGTATTTCTACCATTGGATAGTTTTCAATAGATAATAAATTTTTATTTTTTCTTTTTAAAACAATTCTTTTTTTCATCTACTTTTATTTCCACCTGACCCACATTGGTTGATAAATGAGAGTTAAAAACTTCATTGAATACTGTGAAGAAATCATTTTCCTTCAACAATTTCTTCTGGCGTAATGTCAATGATTTTTTTGTTTTCATTTATTTTGCTTTCAAGTTCTTCTAATCTTTTTTCTAATTTTTCTCTACTCATACCCTCGATACCTGAGATTTGAATTTGTTTTTGATCAACAAATAAATTTGCCATTTGCCCCGCTCTAAATTGTGCATTGATTGAAGCATTAAATTGCTTTTTATCTTCCGCCTTTTGTTGTAGTCGTTCATAAATTTTATAATGACGAAGTTTATCACTTTCGTATTTTTTTAATTCTTTTGATAATTGCATTTCCAAATATCTTACAACATGAGGTGATTTATCAGGGTGCAATAATTCGTATGCAAACTTAGACGCATTAGTTCGATCTTTACAATCATAAACTTCCATAGCAACATCTTGTTTTGTTTTTTGACCCCAATTTTGGACAAGTGTATCTACGAACAACCTTTGCTTTGGTGTAAGGTCGTGAATGGTTTTTAAGGCATTTGGTTTTTTTGGCATAAGATATAATACCACCCTATAAAGCAAAAAATAATATAAATAAAAATAAAAAAAAATTTGTTTTGAGATTTTAGCCCTTATATAAAATTTGATATTATTATTGATTTTATTGATTTTTTTAAAAAATAACCAAATAAGTTATTGATTTTAAACACTTTCCTATTTTTTAGGAAAAATTCCTAGTTTTTTCCTAGTTTTTTTTGGCAAAAAAGCCAATGTTTATGCGGATAATAGCCGATTTTTCCCAGTTTCCCAGAAATTTCCCCATAAAAAAATTTTTCAAAAAAAATTTTGTGGGGAAAACGCCCTTATAGGGGGTACTTTTAGGAAAAGTGAGGTTTTATGCGGGTTATTTCTTCCCAGTTTTATTTTGCTTTCCTGTTTTTTAGGAAAGTAGGAAAAAATAATTGTTGCAATAGATTTATCCCATGTTATATAAGATACATGAGTAAGATTTGTCTTAAAAATATTAAATCTCAGTTGCGAGATTGCTTACCTTTGCAAAGGTCAAGTAGGTTTGCTTACTCTAGTGTACAAGCCAAGCAATTTAAGGCGGGGTGGGGAAGTTTTTGCTTAATGACCTACCGCACTATAAAAAAAATAGGTAAGTTAGGAGTACAAACCTCAAAATGAACTCTAGGTTTTGTATATTTTGCCTCACTAAAATATATAGGATATGGCGTTACCATGACAACAAAGTGCATATAGGTAATGGGTAAAGCCAAACTTACGGTTTGCACCGCCATATCTGAAAGGCGATACAGTAATCCTGTACCCAATTCGTTGGGGCTAAAGAACTGTGCCGTGAGCAACAACGAGCGTAGTCTAGGTTGAGATGAGGGGCTACCGATATACTAGTAATCTAGTTATGTTCTCTCTCAATGTTGCTCAATTAGGTACACCAACAGTTGCGTTGGCGTGGAGTTGCCTAAAAATATCAAGAGCCAGTCCAGTAGGGCAAAAAGTACGAAATGCCTGTCATGGTGGTACTCTGGTTTTTGAT
>Ga0222718_10002733_pt1 | contig 15588 bp, 20 predicted proteins | sample C33_27DmetaG_FD_165045 | JGI IMG/M metagenome (GOLD analysis project Ga0222718, IMG submission 165045) | Estuarine water microbial communities from San Francisco Bay, California, United States - C33_27D | ecosystem: Environmental > Aquatic > Marine > Unclassified | place: USA: California... | reverse complement strand
GACCCGCGCAGGACACGCCGCCCCTCACGGAACGACGCATCCACGCTGGCGGGAAATGTCACGAAATAGGACACCCATGTCTGCGCCTGCCGACAGAAGGGAGAAGTGATGGCAATGGTTAAGGGCCCAGCGATATACGGTCGCTTCCCTCGCGCATGGGTAGATGCGGCTCGGACAATCGCACACGCAAGGACTGAATCGAACCCAGGTCGCGCTAGACGCTCCGACAGAGGGGGCGAGCAGAACGAACGCGGCGACGTGCTCGGGGTCTTAGGTGAACGCATTGCACGAGAGCATCGGCCAGACCTTGGCGTTGACTCACTCACCCTCTTCACCAATGGGCACAACGCACCCAAGACGGACACGCGAATAGGCGTCGATGTGAAGGCCGCACCGATGGGCCGGCCCCGGGCGCTCGTAAATCAAGGGCAGGCAGATCGACCGTCTGTCGTCGGGATCGTGATCGCCCTTGTGTCCGTAGAACGCGCGGAGTTCTGGTTGTCACCAGTGATTCCAATCTCGACCGTTCGCAATTGGCCGGTGTTCGATGCAGGCTATGGAGATCCAGCCTACGCCATACGTCAGTCAGAGCTGGCAAGACTCTACCCGTTGCCGATGAGCGAAGGGGAGATGCCTTTCTGATGTTGCGATATCCGTGCGCTGACAGTACGCGACATAGAACGACCTCCTACCGCTGATAGAGAAGATACATGAGCGGCCAGTGATTGAAGAGCCCAGAAAGGTTGGGGCTCAGCCCGGCCATAATCGTATCGACTGGACCGACGTCGAGCACCTTTTCGGAAAGGTCTTTGATTCCGCGATCGCACGGCAGGTCGGCTGCTCGAAGCGCTCCGTCCGGTCCGAGCGAAACCGTAGAGGTATTCCAGCGTGCAAGCCGATTTCCCCAGGGGTGGAAGTCCAGTGGGAAAACGTCTCAGGTCTCGGCGTTCTCAGAGACGAGGTTATCGCACAACGGATCGGCGTAGAAGAGGAGGACGTACGCGCCGCCCGTAAGCGTCTGAACATCACCAGACGCACCGGGCCCACCGGGTGGAAGCGACGAATCGACATCATCGCTCGAGACCCCGCAGCGGCATCCACCGACGATGTCGTCTTCCTCGTCGAACGCGTCGCAGAAGCTCGCAGGAAGACCGAAACCGTCCGCAAGGCTACCGAGCCGGCCAAACTCCGCGCCGAACTCCGAGCAGCTCGGTGCGCCCTCTGGGTTCTCTACTCCGACGAGGAAGCGGAAGACCTAACCGGCGCCCCTGCCGCCTTCTACCGAGAGACGATCGACACCTTCACCGAGGCCGTCGAGTCGTGGTGGACCCGCAAGGCGATCGAGATGGGAGAGGACATCGCATTCGCAGAGAGGAACGCCGAGCACGACCCCGCGCCCGCCGAGTTCATCGACTGGGTGATGGAGACAGGCAAGACCGATGAACACGCCGCGAAGGCACGACGACGGAAGAAGCGATGAAGGTCGAGATCTGCGCCGACTCATGGCCGGACTACAGCGTCGACATGATGCGTCGCAGCCGTCGCGGACAATTGGAGTTCTGGCAGTTCTGCGCCTCTTCGATGGAGGACATCGCTGAGGAAACGGCAGACGCGGAAGAGGTCGTCGTCCGAGACTACCTCTCTGGGCGCGTCATCTGCGCTCGCGGCGGTACGTGGTCGAGAGGTGACTCGTGAGCCGAGGGCAGTTCGCGCGCGTGGGAGCCTTGCAACCAGCGTGGCAGCACGTCCAAAGAGATCTGAACAGTGACGAACCAACCATTCGGGAGAGGTGAACAGTGAGCAGGAAGAAGACGAAGGTGACGATCCTCGACGGGCTGGAACTCGTCGCAGTGGGCGACCTCTTCCGGCGCTGGGAGGCGTTCACCGGATCGTCTGCTACTCTCTTTGACGACGGACGCACGTTCGCTGAAGCCACAGAGGCGCGCACATGACCGACATCGTGAAGACAGACCCGAAGCTCGAAGCGAGGCGCGAAGAGGTCCTCGACGCCATTGGTCGCGGCATGGGCATCAAGACGACGATCGCGCGCAAGCTGAAGATCAACCGCGACACGCTCACTCGGTGGATCGAGCAGGACGAGGAGATCCGCGCAGCCTTCGACGACGCCGTGGAGATCCTCCTCGACACCGCCGAGCACAAGCTGATCGAGAACATGCTGGCCGGCGACATGAAGGCGATCCGCTACCTGCTCGAAACGAAGGGCAAGTCGCGGGGCTACGGTCAGCCGAAGCGCCTCGAAGTGCTGACGGCGCAGATGAGTCCAGACGAACGCCGAGCCCGGTTCGAGCGCGTAGCCCGCGCGTTCGGATACGAAGTTCCAGAAACGGGCCTTGCTGGCGTCATCGACGTCACCGCCACCGAGACGAAGAGGAAGGAAGGATGAAAGCAACTGTTTCGCTGATCGTCATCATGGCGCTTGCTGCGCTGGCACTCTACTTCATCGAAACGCCGTGGATGCGAGCCACTGCGGCTGCGTTCTGGGCGCTCACCGGCTACGCCCGAGGCCGAACCGACGAGTTGGGTGACTGGGTGAAGAGGACGGGGCCGCTCGTTGACCTGTACTCCGGTGGCGGCGATGAGTGAGGACGCGCTAGATAGCGCCAACAAGATGGCCCCGCTGCGCTACACGCCCGACAACATGGACGAGGCATGGCTCATCGCGGCGGAGCATGCGTTCGCGCATCTGATCTACGGAAACGGCGTCCCGGCGCAACTTCGCTGCGTTGAGCACTGCGGCGGAGGGCGATGGGTTGTATTCGGAACCCAGGGCGCGCGCGTGCTGAAGGCAGAGTTTACGTCGAGAGAGATCGGTCTCGTTCGGTGGACTCTCGACCGCGAGAGGGGGCATCGTGGATAACCTGATCGAGGCGCGGGACATTATCCGACCACGAGAGGGCGACGAGTGACCGACCTCGTCCCAGGAACTCCGCGCATGCTCGAAGCGTGGGAACAGGAGATGGCAATTCGCGCCGTCGATGAGTTCCCTATCTTCTATCGCTGGGCGTGGGACATCATCGAGCCGGGGGCGCTTCTCGAATGGGGGTGGCACCTCGACGCCATCTGCGAGCACCTGGAGGCCGTGTCCCGTGGTGAAATCAAGCGCCTGTCCGTCGAAATGCCGACCGGGTTCACGAAGTCCGTCTCCTGCGCGGTCATGTGGCCGGCGTGGCAGTGGGCGCGCAATCCATCGTGGCGGCTTCTCTGCTCGACGCACTCGCACGGGCTGAGCAAGCGCGACAGCGGGCGGCGGCGCGACATCATCACCGACCCCGACTATCAGCGCCTGTTCGCTTCAGGGTGGGCGCTCAGCGAATCGAAGGGGCACGAGGGGGACCCGGCGCAGGGCTGGACGCTAGCCGAAGACCAAGCGGAGAAGGTGTTCTTCAAGAACACGCGCGGCGGGCACATGGTCGCGCTCTCGGTCGGCGCATCCGTCACCGGTCACCGCGGCGACACCATCATTACCGACGACCTCCTCGACGTGGAGCAGGCGTACTCGGACCCGGCGAGAAAGCGAGCGCTCGACCACTTCCGTCGAGTGCTGCCGACACGCGTAAACGACTTGCGGACCGCTCGATGGATTCACGTCCAGCAACGAACCGGGATGGAGGACCCGTCAGCGCTTGCGCGCGAGTGGGGCTTCGAGGTGCTGTCCTTGCCGCTCGAGTACGACCCGAAGCGCTCGTGCGTGACTGTCATCGGCTGGGAGGACCCGCGAGAAGAGCCGGGCGAATTGCTCGATCCGGTGCGCGTGGGGCCTGACGAGGTCGCGTTCTTGAAGCAGACGCTCGGCGCTCGTGACTTCGAGACGCAGCAGAACCAGAATCCATCGCCGGTCGAGGGCGGCGTCATCAAGCGGGCATGGGTAAACCAGCGAGAGCGATACCGCGAACTGCCCTCCGTCGTCGTCGACAAGGGCGAGTGGTGCATCAGCGTTGACCCGAAGGCAGGCTCGAAGAACCCGAAGAGCGCTTACGCGGTGATTCAGGTGTGGGTACGGCACAAGGCCACATTCTGGCTCGTTGATCAGCGCCGCGGTCGGTGGTCATTCGTCGAGACGGTGTCCGAACTCAAAGCGATGGCGAAGCGCTGGCCCCGGGCAACGCGGAAGCTCGTCGAAGCGAAGGGCGATGGGTTGGCGATCGTCGAGGTGCTTGCCGAGCAGGTGCCCGGCGTTGTTCCGGTGCGTGTCGGCGCCAATGACGGTGAGAAGGTCGAGCGACTCCGCGCGGTGTCGCCCATCTTCGAGGCTGGAAACATCCGGCTTCCCGATGAGTTCCCGAGCGCTGACGCCGACAACACGGTGGAGATTTGGATTCACGAACTCACCTCTTCGATGCCTGCGAAGTTCATGGACCAAGCGGACACGGCAACGCAGATGCTCAACCACTGGCGTTCTAGGGCCTTCCGCCGAGTTGATGGGCCAGAGAAAGAGCGCAAACCTCGCAGACGCGAGACCCGCGGAGCCGATAGATTGAGAAGACTCAGTGGCAGAAATCACCGATAGCAGCCGCGAGGCAATGCGACGTTCCGTGGAAATGGCTCGCATCGCTCGCCCACCCGTCCCCCGCTTCGCGCGGGTCACTCGTCGAGCCCGCGTCCGAGAGCGAGAGCTTTTCGCGTACCAGTGGCGAGGCATCGCCGGTCGTGCCGGATTCGTCGATGAGATCATCAACCGATACCCGCGAGCCGCTCGAGCGTGGTTCGATGTGGAACTCGGGGTGATCGATGCGCCGTGGGAAAATCAGGCGTGCAAGGACGAGACACCGAAAGAGGCTGAGCTTCGCGAGCGGCTGAATCGCATCCTCTTCGACGAGATGCGGACGGACCTAAACCAGTCGATTGCGGGCTTGCAGGGCGGGTGGTCGAAGTTCCTGACGAACGCGGCCTCGTTCTTGAAGTACGGCGCGGCCCCCTTCGAGCGGTCGTGGTGGGAAGACGAGAGCGCGGTCGACGGCGACGGCATGCGGCTTGAGTTGTACCACGTTCACCCATCGTCGATTCAGGACTACAAGGATGATGACCAGTTCGGTCTGACGCACATCAGGCAGAGCGTCGACGGCGGCACGCATCTGATTCCCGCCGAGCGCCTGGTCTTCGTCTGTCCGCTCGGTGCTTCGGGTGAATACGAGGGATGGACGCCGATGCGCTCTCTCGGGTTCATCGTGGAACTCGCGTGGCAACTGGCGCAATCGACGGCGCGCCGCGGTCGGCTGGACGCCGGCATGTTCGCGATGGAGGAGACCGAGCCGGGAGCCGCCGAGCAGACGATCGACGAAATCGAACGGGCGCTGGACGAAATCGAGGCCGGGCAGCAGTTGTCCGGGTTCATCCCGCACGGCATGAAGTTAGCGTTCCACTCTCCGACGGCCTCGGGCACGAATCCGGTGGAGATCTGGAAGTACGTCGACGGGCAGGTTGATCACGTCATCGGCGCGTGGGTGGCATCGCTCGGCCTGACGGCGGGCAGCGGTTCTCGTGCTCTCGGCGACACGCTCAGCGTGCAGGACGGCAAGCGGTGGCGGCGCGTGCTCAACATGATGGGCGCGGGGATCTCGCTGATGTACCGCGACATCGCGACCGACCTTGGCTACGGGCCAGAGGTTCGCGTTCCGACTCTGTGCGTGCGAGAGGAGCAGGACGTTGCGGACCCGGCAGAACTGACGACCGGCATTCAGGCAGGCGTGACGGCGGGTATCTTCCCGGTGGTGCCTGAACTGACGAAGGAACTCGGCGAGCGCTTCGGACTGTCGGAGGACACGGTCTCGGCGATGGTCGCGGTCAAGACGAACGAACTGGCGAGTCGCCGCGAGACTGCAGCGGCTCCGACACCGACGATCGAAGAGGCGGTCGAAGACGAACCGGACCCAGTCGAGTCTCTGGACATGGCGGAGGATTCGTTCTCACCACCGGAGAAGGTGCGAGCGAACGCTCGACGCGGGCTCGAGCTTCGAAGGGAGCACGGGCGCGGCGGCACGGAGGTCGGGGTTGCGCGGGCTCGTGACCTCGCGAACGGCAATGTCTCACTGAAGACCATTGGCAGGATGCGCTCCTTCTTCGCCCGTCACGCCGTCGATGAGAAGTCGAGGGACGAGGACCCGACGAGCGCCGCGAATATCGCCTGGCTGCTCTGGGGCGGCGACTCCGGTCGTCGCTGGGTTGAGTCTCAGCGCTTCGACGCGATGTTCTCGGAAACTGCTAAGCAACTCGACGCGGACGGAAAGCCGATCGAGTTCTTCCGCGAGTTCGCCGACGTCGAGCAGATCGTCGAGTGGGCAGGCAACGACGCTCAGCGACAGGAACTCGAGATGGAGTACCGCTTCAGGATGGAGGACCTCCGCGACAAGCACGTTGGCGATCTCCGCGAAGCGCTGAGCGGCTCCGGTGGACTGACGGACCAGCAACGGAAGCAGCTGCTCGACGTGGTCCTCGCTCAGTATATCGAAGAGTACACCGACCTGATTCTCGACCATGTCTTCGCCGTCGAGCAGATGACGGAGGCGGCAGGGGCAAGAGAGCGCGAGAGGTCGAGGCCGGTGGTCGGTGAGCCGGACGAGGATGCGGTCCGCGACCTTCGGAGGTTCGCCGCCGAGCAGGTTGCATCGATGCGCCAGGGCATCGAGCGGCAGGGGGAGATCGCCGCGCGTCGGGTACAAGAGGACGTGCTCGACCAGTTCGAGGCGCAAGTCCCGGTTCAGTCGGTGGTCTCGCGTATCGGTCGCGATGGGCTCTCGACGCACGGGAGCAAGATCGCCAATCGCGCCGAGTCGATGGGACGCATCATCGGGGCGGTGCTGCCTGGCTCGAAGCTGGTGCCCGTCGAGGCGTTCCGGACGAGCGTCAACGACAAGGGACGGTGCCCAACGTGCAAGCGAAGGGACTCGGGCGTCAGCGGCAAGACGTGGAGCCTTCGCACGCCTCTCGAGGTGCAACAGTTCGTAGACGACCCCGACGCGACGTGTCCTGACCCTGACTGCGACGGTCGGACGAACTGCCGATGCGGGCACCTCCTGAGGTATGCGCGGCTCGGTGGCGTCGACATGTCGTCGTCGCTTCGGGTCCGCTTCTCGTCGCTGGCCGACATCGAGGATGAGCTTTGCCGGTGAGAGTCGACTTCTACTTCTCGCCGGATGTGCGATCGATGAGCCACAAGCGCGTCGCGTCGGCAGATGTTGACGACGACGGCAGGCTTTGTGACCTGATGTTTGTGCTGGGCGAGTCGGTCACGGGTCTTTCGTTCGCGATGATTCGTCGCTCGTTAGGCAAAAACGTCGATCATGTCGTCGAGGTTATCGGGACGAATCGCCGCGCGACGCTCTTCATCGAGATCGTCGGCTAGACGTACCGCTCGACCACGCGCGGCCTTCAACTGTCCTGCGCGCTTAGTGCATCATTGGCGGCACACTGGCCCGACGGTGCCGTTCAGCGACACGAGAGAGCGCTCATCGTGCCAGCCTTGTCATCCGTCGAGCAACCGCCGACCGGGTTGCGGCGTCTAGTTCGTCGTCGGGCTTTCGTCCGTAGGTGCGCCCCGGCTTTCGCGTGTACTTGCCTCGTGCTCGTGTCTTCATGCGTCTCCTCGTTGCTGGTAGGGTTACACCGCGAAAGCCCCGTGCGTTAGCTACGGGGCGGGGCGGTGAGGATGGGTGGCGCTACCAGACGCGCTCGGAGTCGTCCTCCATCACCATCGAAACGTCGGCGCCCTTGCGCGCCCATTTCTCAGCGAGGGCAAGAGCGCCCTCCTCCGAGGTCGAGCCGGCAAAGTAGACAGACTCCACCGTACCGTTCGGGTTAAGAAAGGCACACTCATAGGCCCAATCGCCATAAGCGGCGCCGGGCTCGTGCCAAATCGAAAGATCGATCATAGCTGCTTGGGGGTTAAGGGGGCGGCGAATGCCGTTGGTGTTGTTCACCATGAGAAGACCACTAACACGGTCAGAATGGTGCGTCTAGATAATTCGTACGATTATTTTCACCGAGTATTCTTTTGGGGCGGGCGCTGGACCGATTCGACCGAGGAGGTACGGGGCGGGGCAGCGTCGAGCGGGCCTAGTCGATGCGTCGGAGCCGTTGGGCGGCAGTGTCGCTCATGTCTTGTACCTCCGGTCGAAGGACCGGACGAGCGAAACCGCCGAGGACACGATTCGCGCTGTGACGCGCTCAGAATGCGCGCCGCTGCCTTCGCCTAGGGTCTTCCGCCGAATTGCGTCACGCCGCGCGACTCGTACCGTCTAGCGCATGACCGCAACGCCGATCACCATCAATCTCGCTGGACGCCCCTACGAAGACTCGAAGGGGCTTCTCTGGGTCCACGGACTGTCGAGAGCCCGTATCGAGTACGACGGAAAGCCGTACCCGTTCGACGATGAGGTGATTTTCGGCGAGGTGTTCGAGGGACTGTCCGCGCAGATCAACGAAGCGCGACATCAGCCGAACTACCAGGTCGACGAAGACATGGCGGGGCACAACCGCGGACGCAAGACGTCGATCGCCGGCGTGGTCCGGCAGGTTCGACGCGTCACGCAAGCAGACCTCGCAGCGCAAGGCGTCGCAATCGAGGAGCCCGAGGCCATCATGTTCGGCGTCGAACTCACCCCGTTCGGGCGTGAGTTGAAAGACGAGGGACAGCTTCGGTTCTCGTCACTCGGCCTAAGCATCATTCGACGCGACGAGCGGCTTGACCCCGAGACCAACGAACCGCTGATCAACTGGTCGGCGTTCCTCCGCGAGATGAGCGGCTGCGCTCAACCCCACTTGAAGCACCTCCGTCCCATCGAGGAAACGGAACACCTCCGACTCTCTGAAACCACCGCCCAAGGCGAATCAATGGCTGAGCAAAATCCGAAACTCTCCGACGATCAACTCGACTCGATCGCCGACCGCGTGGTCGCGAAGCTGAAGCTCGCCGAAGAGCAAGCTGAGCCGACCGAACTTCAGCGCATGGTAGCAGACGCACCGGGCGACCGTTCCGAACTCGTCTCGAACATGGCGACGGCTGCGGGCGTCGAAGTCGGCGCCGTCGAAGCGATGCTGAACGGACAGGTCGAGCCCACCGCTGAGCAGATGGCCGCTATGAAGGCGGTCCTCGAGCCTACCGAGGTTGACGCCGGGTACGGCTACGACAAAATGGCTATGGCCGAGCTTGCAGTGCTGAAGGCGGACAACAAGGCGCTCCGCGCGGACTTCTCGGCGCATGTCGCCGACCGAAAGCGCGAAGAGACGAAGCGCTCGATCCTCGACCGAGCACGCGAGGACAAGATCCGCGTGGACTTCTCGGCAGATGAGAACGCCGGAATGTTCGAGCTGCTCTGCTCGCAGTACGAAGACGCGCCGGAAACCTTCGACTCCCTCTGGGGCAAGCTCAGCCGTGACCAGCGTGACGGCTCCGGTCGTCAGCACCGCGCCCCGAAGAGCGCCAGCACGGACCTCGTCTTCTCGGTGATGCCGAGCACGAACGAGCAGGTCGCGGCGAACAAGGAACTCATCGCCCGCTACCGCGCCGAGCACGATTGCTCGTTCTCGGCTGCATCGGCGGCACTGAAGCGCGAAGCACGCGCCTCGATCAACTGATTCAACCACTTCTCCACCCCTTCGCCTGAGAGCGGACACCATGAACGAATACGGAATCGGATGCACTGACGCGGGTCTCGCTGATCCCACCCCTGGCGAAGACCTCTCCTCGTACGCCGGACATGGCGCGTACTTCGACGGCACCGCGTGGCAGGTCGCATCGCTGACCGATGCGTTCGTCACCGCCCAGCTCGGACGGGACGAGCACGTCGCGGTCATCGTGCAGGGCGCGGAGACCACCGAGAAGCTGGAACTCGTCTACCCGAGCCTCGGCGGCTTCATTGAGGCGAAGGCCGGCACGGGCGGCGTCACCGACGGCGACTGGATTGTCTGCGAGTACGCGGCGAGCGGCACGGACCGCGGTCGTTTCATCACGGCGTCGATCATCCAGCCGGGCCAGTTCATCTGGGGCAAGGCGCGATCCACCGCCGCGGAGGACGCGACCTTCACCCTCGACCTCGGCCTGTGCTTCCAGGCGACCGCCGCGTGGGCTGCTGCTCCGACACAGATCACCGAAGCAACGACGCACACGATCACCGCCGACGAACTCTTCAGCGTGGAAATCGCCCGCGACCCGAGCGGTGGCGCCGTGACCGACACGACGGATACCGCCGCGAATATCATCCTCGCGATGACGGCTCGCGGCTTGACGGCGAACGGCTCGTCCTTCCGTGTGAAGTACACGAACGTTGCTGACGCAGCGGAGGCCATCACCCTCGCGGCGGGCTCCGGAGTCACGCCAACGAACACCGGCAGCGACCTCGTCATCTCGCAGAACGAGAGCGCGGTCATTGAGTTCTCGAAGGTGTCGGCCACCGTGGTCTCGGCGCTGGTTATTAAGGACTGATCTCCTCACCTCTCACCACCCCTCACTGAGTCACAAAGCCAATGGCAGACCACATCAGCAGCAACGCCGTCACCCGCGAGGATCTCGACGGCCTCTTCGCCGAGCGACAGGGCACCAAGTCCGCGCGCGGTCTCGACGTCGCCCCTGCCCTGTCGGTGGAGTCCGACCAGGTGGAGTGGCATCACTGGAACGAGAACTCCCTGCCGTACACGGCGGGCACCCGTAACGCCTTCGTCAAGAAGGGCTGGAAGGGTGCCCCGAGCCGCGGTGGTCTGGACATCACCACGGCGACGGGATCGATCGACTTCTACCGATTCGCGGACATGACGTTCCACGAGAAGGAGATCGCGAAGTTCGACGCCAAGGGCATCGACATCGTCGAGGAGTACACGAAGAAGATCTCGCGTCAGGCTGCGAAGCACCACGCTTACACGATCGGCCAGTACCTCTCGAACTCGGCGAACTACCTCGCCGACAACGTCGACGGGTCGCCGGCGCAGGTTTCGGACGTAACGTCGGACCTCATCACCGATGTGAACGCGGGTCTCGCGCAGCTGGAGTCGCTCGGCATCGACGTCGAGGACTACAAGATCTGTGCGGTCTACCCGCGCAGCATCGCCCGAGAACTGAGTCTGCACAACCAGGTGCGGGACTTCTCTGCGATCTCCGACGACGCGACTCTGAAGGTCGGCTTCAGTCCTCGCGGCGCGGTCGAGAACTTCTGGAACGAGGCGTTCGAGGTTCCGATCGAGGCTGTCGTGTACGGCGGTCGAACGCAGAACGCAGCCGGCACCACCGCCGAGCACATGAACGCGGACATCGCGCTCGTGCTCGTCTCGAACGGCGACATGGAGGGCGGCTTCATCCGAACCCCGACGTTCGGCGAAGAGGGCGCGCTCGGTCGAGTCGTTCAGTACACGCCCGAGAAGTTCCCGAACTCCATCGGCGTTTACGTCGAGATGGCGTACGGCGTTCTCCGACCGGATAACGCTGGTAACTTCGCTTACCTTCTCGACGGCGTCAGCTGATGCCTGAGGCAACGCACATCTACACCGGCCCGACCGGTGGAAGTGTCACGGTCAACGGGCGGCGCCTTCGGGTGTCCCCCGGCGACCGTGTGCCGTTTGGCCCTTCGGACATCGATGCGCGCGCTCGCGAGCGAATCGGCGAGTTCTTCGTCCCTCTGGGCGAGTACGACGGACCGGTCGCAGAGTCGCCGACCGAGGGCGGTCAGGACGGTCCCGCGTGGGCGCTCCTGTCGATCTCGGACCTTGCCGAACTTGCGGAGGGGTTCGAGGCGTTCTCGAAGTCGGGGCTCGTCGCTCTGTGCGAGTACGGCGGGCTGGATTCGTCCGGTGGCGTGTCGGAACTCCGCGCGCGACTCTTCGACAGCCTCGATGCGTACGGCGCTGATGGTGCGGACGAAGACGAGGACGAGTTCTCAACGCTCGATGACCTCGACAAGATGGACCCCGAGTTCGGTCTTTCCCCCGAGGCTGACTGATGTCGGTCGAGTACCGCTACCAGAACGCATATCCAGCCGGGCCGTGTACGCTGCCCGTGCGGGGTGAACTCGTTCCGCATGGCGAGTGGTCGTCCTGGGGTTCGCGCGTCGATAGCGGCACTCGAGAGTTGGATCGAGGGTGGCTTCTCGAAGAGGAGCGCGCCATCGAGTCCGAGGCGAAGAATCGCGGTCAGGCGAAGAAGGCATCGAAGAGCCGTAGCCGAAGGGGGTAAGCCGTGGCGCTAGCCCTTAACTACTTTGGAACGACCCTCGCGGCTCTCGCTGCCGAGGGTTTCGGCATTACGCTGGACTCGGATTCGGTTCCGACGCTGACTAACGGCCAAGCGGCGTACAAGCGCCGCGTCGGTCGTGTGAATGCGTTCGTCCGGTCGCTGAACATCGAGCCGGACGGAGTAACGGACGAGAACTCGGAGACGTTCCAGATCTCCGCGCTCATCTGCGAGCATCTCGGCAAGGCGTATCTCTACGAAGCGACGCGACCCGATGAGGACGGGCGATCGATGGCTCAGCATCACCTCGACCAAGCGGACCGGCTGAAGAACGAGCTGCGCAAGCGCATCCGTGAGATGGGCGAGCAGGCATCGAGCACGGCGGGCAAGGTTCAGACATCGGCGTCAACGGCGCGACGGAACAACCGCGCAACGCGAATGGCGAAAGAGGACCGACTGTCGCGCTGGCTGAACAAGGGAAGGCGGCCATGACGACCGGATTCCTCACGCTGAAGACGGACGCCGGCGAGGTTCAAGAGGCGATCGAGATTGCGATCTCCGCTGTCGATGATCTCTCGCCGCTATTCGCGTTCATCCACCCGAGCTACCTCGCGAACGCTCGGCGCATGTACTCGACCGCGGGCTTCGGCACGTGGCCGACCTACGAGCAGGCGGAAGGGCCGCAATACCCGTTCGTGAAGGGGATGATCCTTGGCTGGGACATGACGGCGCAAGACCTCCTGCGTTGGGACTGGAAAGGCGGGCGCGAGCGGCTGTATCCGTCGATGACGGAGGCGGGGCACTCGCACAACGTCGCGGACATCTCCCCCCGCCGCGCAGAGTTCGGCACGAATGCTCCAGGCGCACTGAATCACGAGCGCGGCACGGGCACCGGTCCGAAGTGGGGCGGGTCGAAGCCCATCCCACAACGGAAGCTGACGCTGACCGACCGGCAGTTCCTCGACGATGTGCAGGAGTCGACGAGCGCGTTTGCCGGATTCGTCGCGCAGTCGTTCGGACGGACGACGGTTGGCCTTAGTTCTGCGGACGTGGTCTCGACGGTGAACAACGCCCGTGGCTTTCCGACCCTGAACTGACGATGGCGATCCCCACGACAAACGGAGCGCCGGAGGTTCTAGACTACGCCGAGAGCGTTCTCGGACTGTACCTCGCCGACGAACTCGCAACGCGGAACTCTGACTTGTCGCTTACGGTGCAGGTTCCCGAGCGTTACCGACGAATCGAGAGTTTACCGGAGCAGCGCGCGGGCACGACCGCGATTCTGGCGCTGACGGGCTCGAAGACGATGACGCGCCACGACTCAGCGAAGCGCGAACTTTCGATGCTGGTTGCTCTGGCTGTCACCGCTCAGTCGGTCTCGGCGATGTCTCAGGCCGGCAAGCTCGCGAATTCGCTCTACGTTCTTGCGGAGTCGGTCGAACTCGTGTTGCACTCGTACATGCGCGAGGCGGGCGGGTCGTCGACGGCGGGCGTCATTCGCTACCAGCCGCAGACGATCGAGTATTCGCCACCGTTCCAACTTTCGAAGGGCGGCGTCTGGGCGCTGGCTGCGAACGTGCGCGGCGTCGTGCATCAAAACCCCTACCGAATCACCATCACCTAAGAGGTCCACGATGGGCACAGCGATCACAACCAAGCGCGGCACGTTCTACGCCTACCTTCAGGCGAACAACGCGACCGTTTCGAGTTTCACGGCTCCGACGATCACCACCGATGCGATTCGAGTCATCGAGTGCAACTGGGCTCTTGAAGGTGGCCCGGTGGTTCGAGACGGTCACGACGAGGCGCACGACGGCGGCTTGAAGCCGTTGGCGGGACCCGTTACGCGCGTCTGCACCGTGAAGGTCGAGCGACGATCGAGCGTTACATCTGGCGACGCGTCGACGTGGCAGCAGAACGTACTGTGGAAGATGTGCCCGCCGATCGTCGTTGACGATTCTGGCTCGACCATCGCGCTCACGCCAACGGCAGGACGACTTCAGGGCCTCTTCGGTTCATACGGGACGATCGCGTACTACGAGCGCAACGGAAAGCGGAAGGCAGCGATCAATTGCTTTGCGATTCCGGTTAGCACCGAGGCGGAAGCGGGCGGCATCATCGTCGACACGTTCGAGATTCGCGGTCAGCCCGTGAACTCGGCGAGCGCTGCGACGGACGACGTCGCGCAGATTTCGACGCACCAAGTCACCACGCCGGGAACCGGTAGCGGCTCGTTCATCATCAAGGACGACACCGGGCGCTCCGTCACCGGCACGTACGCGGCAGGCGGCACGGTAAACGACACGGCGACGAACCTGGAGGCGGCTGTTGAGACGGCGCGCGGCTCCGCGACGTGGTTCACCGAGACGGTCGCGACGGACACGGTGACATTCACATCGGGCGAGGTCGGACGACCGTTGACGATCACCATTACGGTGCCGAGCGGCGGCGCTGGCACGGATGCGACCGGGACGGCGAACGCGAACTATTCGACGTATCCGACGTACGCGAACGACTCGGAGCTTCCGACGGTATTCGAGGGCGCGACTGTCACGCACCAAGTCGAAGGCGAAGACGTCCTGAACATCTCGAAGTTCGCGCTGAACTACGGCTACACGCTGACCCAGAAGAAGATCGGCGGCGATGCAGCGGGCACGAACACGGGCTATGCGATCGCTCGCGTGTCCGGTGCGGTGGCTCCGACCTTGGCGATCTCCTGCGATGCCCAGAGCGGCGCGGACTATGACGTCGACGAGAGTTGGCGCGCTGGGACCGCGGTTTCGTTCACGCTGGTTGACTCGCCGCACACGTTCACCTGCCCACAGGGCGTCATCATGGACCCGAGCGAAACCGAAAACGAAGGCGACCGCTCGTGGGACTACACGCTTCGCCTCTACTCGACTGGCTCATCCACGGACATGTGGAGCCAGGATCTCGCCTGATAGGAGACACGACCGATGCCCATCACCCGCGCCCGTGATCAGTTCGACGTCGTCTGCGGCGGTGTTCGTTACGAGTTCACCGTCGAGCGTCTAACGAAGACGGAACTTCGACAGTTCACCACGGCGATCCAGCCGATGATTGATGCGTTCGAGGCTGCTTCGGAGCCGTACGCGATTGAGAGGGCGACCGCAAAGAAGGAGAACCGGGAGCCGGACTACAGCGGGTTGCCTGAACTGCCGGACATGTCGGAGGACCTCTTCGGTGTGACGTTGCCGGTGATTCGCGAGCGCGCGGTGTTGGTGGTGGTTCGCGACGGCGACGAGGTCGAGACGTTCGACGCGGCTTCTCGGCGCGACGAGTTCGAGGAGTGGTGCGACGTTTGGGTGCCGGACGGACCGATCATCATGTGCGGGCGCCTGATGCGCGAGGCTCGCCAGGGAAACGTAGTCGCGCGCGCCGTCTCGCAGGACTAG
>Ga0222718_10002732_pt1 | contig 15606 bp, 18 predicted proteins | sample C33_27DmetaG_FD_165045 | JGI IMG/M metagenome (GOLD analysis project Ga0222718, IMG submission 165045) | Estuarine water microbial communities from San Francisco Bay, California, United States - C33_27D | ecosystem: Environmental > Aquatic > Marine > Unclassified | place: USA: California... | reverse complement strand
ATGGAACGTGCCAGCTTCAACGCTAAGCAAGTAGCGATGGCTCGTGACGCAGGAAAGAACGATAAACATTTCGCTTGGACACGAAGACTTATTGCATTATCCTCAGTCTTTGCTATTATTGTTCTACCAAAGCTAGTCGCTGTCTTCTACCCAGAAGTTAGTGTCATCGTAGGCTACACAGAAATTCAAGCTGGGTTCCTAGACTTTATCTTTGGTCCCGGTGAAGAGATGGTAAAGTGGAAGTATGCACAAGGCTTTGTCATTACACCGTTAGATACACACATTGTCTCAGCCATCGTAGGTTTATACTTCGGTGCTGGATTTACTAAGTAGGATATAAAGATGCCAATAGCAGGACCGTTTGATAGACCCATTCCGGGTGAGTCACTTACAGGTGAACCACGTAATAACCCTTGGGAGCAGCCACCTCAGATGTCAGATGTTAATGAGGTGGCTATGTATTACCTTGAGCGTTTGAACAATGATGAAGTGCTGCAGGACTTTGGTACTATGATTCAAGCTGGAGTATCTCTAGCTCCTATCGTAGAGACTACATACATGCAGGGCGTTATGCGTGGATTGCACACAGTAGATGCAGGTCTTGTTGTAGCACCTGTTATCCATGCATATCTCAAGGCTTCCTTAGAGGATATGGGCATCACTGTAAAAGACTCTAGTGTTGATCCTCAGAAGAAAGCTGAAGATGCTGAGATGCAACGCTTTATGATGACAGCTAGTGCCATGCTAGACAAAGAAGAAACAGAGACACCCGATCAGGGCCAGCAGATGGTGCAGGATATGGTTGATACGCAGGAGGGAGAACCTGTGGAGGAAGAGATGACACCAGAAGAAAAGCCTATGGGCTTGATGGCAAAAGGGTAATACACAATGGCATTCAACAAAGATGAATTTTTAGCCGCATTTCTAGGTCAAGTCTCTACTGGTATAGCTGCAAACCGTGAGGAAGCCAAAGCTTACAAAGAGAAGCAGGAAGAAGCTTTTGAGCGTAACATACAGCTGATTAACACTCGTTCTACTAGAGCGGGTGCTGCTGTTAATCTAGGTAAAGAAGCCCTTCAGTACTTACCTGAGGGAGCAGACGCTAAAGCTATGGTTCGTACAGCTATGGCTTCCGGTATGACTGGAGTAAAAGAGTTTCGTGACAAGCTTGCAAAAGCACATGCAGAGGCAGGCTTATCCGCTGGGCAAAGGCTATCTATGAACGATGTTGAGGCTATCATTAGTATGCCTAACATTCCTAGCATTGACGCCTCTCTCATCGACATGTCTCTCGAACAGTTTGCTAAACAGACATATGGTGCTTACGGTGAAGCTACCCCCGCAGAAGATACCACTGGTGTAGTGGGTAGGCTCTTTGGCTTTGGTGCTAAGGAACGTGCAAAGGAACAGCTGCGTGAGATGCCTGGTATGGGCGAGATGTCTATTGCTGATGTAAATGCTGCAGCACGTATGTCTGAGTTTAACTCTCTTATTCCTAATGCTGTAATGTCTTTCTCTGAGATGGAACGCTTTACGCGCAACGATGGTTACACCTTTGCCAACGACATGACAGAGTTGTTCCAAGAAACTATGAACTCTAGAGAAGCTGATGACAGCGTAATGGTGGCAGTACGGGCTGAGATAGACAAACAAGCGGCACTAGGTATCAGAGAAGGGGATATACCTGAAGCAGATCTAGATGTTGTGCGTAGAGAGGCTCGTAGAGCTTACGCTGAAAAGGCGGTACATCAACTAATACGAAATAAAGCAGATCAGTATGCAGGCCCAGCTGGTTTCTTTGACCACTCCTTTGCTATGGAACAGATAGCTGAACTTATGGGTGCAGACTATCTAGAAGAACTCAAGAAGTCTTACGGCATAGAGGATGGAGACCCTGTACCAGAGCCAGAGGAGACGCCAGGAGCGTTACCTATGGATGAGATACCACCGTCTGCTGATGAGTTACCTAGCACGTCAGGTGAAGGGTTACTACCACCACCTTTACCAGTAGATCCTACAGCAGTGCCTTCACTACCAGAGGGTAAGGAACGTCCCACAGGTGAAAGGGGCGGTGATATTGTAAAGCAGCGTAAGTGGGATAAACAATACGGAAAACGATATAACCCAGATAGAACACCTATCATAGTTGAACCACGCCCAACGGACCCTGATGCTACAACTACTCGTACTAAGCTTCTATCAGGTAGAGAATACCAAGTTAATGCGATTGAAGAGTGGGATAGAAAGTATGGGGAAACCCACAACCCAGACGGAACACCTAAGCAGTTTGAGGATGACTAAACATGAACTTCTTTGAACGCCAAGAGTACATTAAGAATCTTACCAGCGGTGTACCTAAGAAAAGGATTGAGCCTCTATCGTTTGATCCAGAAGAATCCCTTACAGTAACAGACCTACAGTCAGACTATAAGTATTCACAACCTATTCGTGACTACATGATTGAGCGTATGGGTCAGGACTACCGTGCCAAAACAGATGAGGAAGTAGTAGATGATTTTGTTAAGCACATGCGTTACTTTAACGCTAACACTGTCTCTACTGCAGGTGAAGTACGCTTCGTCAGTAAAGCTAACGACAGGCAGAAAGAAACAGCCCGTAAAGCTTACCAGATATATGACCAACTAGGTAACGTATTTGTTAATGATGGCTTCATGGGTGCCGTGTCTGGTGTAGGTGACTACGTATTTGCTGCAGCAACTGACCCTACCAACTACTTAGGTTTGCTTACTGGTGGTATTGGACGTGCCGCTGCTGGTGGTGCTCAAATCACCGGACGTGTAGCTATCAAAGCTGCCGTACAACGCGCTGGGCGTGAGGCTCTTCAGAATGGAGCTACTGCTAAGGCTGCTAAAAAGGCAGGTATAAAAGCTGGTAAAGAGGCTGCAGCTAGAGCGGCTGCTCAGGGTATGTCTACTCGCAGGGCTAGAGGTGTGTATGAAAAGGTCTCAGAGAAAGTTGCCCAAGAGGGTAAGAGAGCTTTAGCTAAAGACGCTATGAAGTCGAAGCAGAAGGAGTTGTTCCAGACAGCTGCTACTAAATCCTTGTACGCTACTACAGGCTTAGACGCACTAGCTGCCGTGTACCAAGACGTAGCCGCACAGCAAGTTATGCTAGATGTTGGAGCACAGGAAACCTACAGCAAGACACAGACCGCCTTCTCTGCTCTCTTAGGTGGTGTTGCTGGTGGCGCTCAGTTAATAGCTCGTAAGGCAGGTGCAGGTAAGTCTGGCTTGGAAGATACACGCACTGAGATGGAGAAGCTTGCTCAGAAGACTATTGATGAGTACGCCCCTATCCTGAAGAAGAAGGATGCTCCTGAAGCTGCTAAGGCTATACGTGAAGCAGCAGATAAGTGGAATGAGAAAGTAGATAGAGGTGAGTTTGGTAAGGGTGTCATTGATGACTCTCAACTTGTTAAGGAGATCATGTTTGGTGACACCCCTGGTGAGATCGGTGGTCTCGCTGGTGTGTTCAAAGACAAGGGCTACAAGATTGGCAAAGAGATCCACATCTCTGATGTCATCACTAACGTAGCTAACTCTCTCACACAAGAAGAGCTAACAAGTATCAACGCTACTATGGGTAAGTTCACTGGTATGCAGTTTGGTGATCTTAGTGGTTCACGAGTTAAGATGGGCGATTTACTTGCAGCACGTATGAGCGAAGCAGGTAAGACCTTGAACGTAGCATCACAGCTTAAACGGACGTTAGACTCTGGGTTGCTGGCTGCTGAAGCTAAGATACAGAAACAAGCAGGTGCTATTGATGAGGCAGAGGAAAAAGCTGCTAAAGCCTCTGAGCCACTACGCTATGGTCAGTCTGTATGGAAGCGCTTACTTGTTTCCTCACCAGCTACCACAGCACTCAACGTTGCTGGCTTTGCTCAGTACTATGTAGGTCAGACTATCGCTGATCTGTTTAGCTCAACAGCGTTGATGACTAAGGGCTTGGCACAGTCTGCCTTTGACACTAAGGGTGCTCAAGAAAGCTTCCGGCAAGCACGTGCGCTGGGTACACTACAGGTACAGAAGATCCGTAACTTGATGGACCCATACACTACACGTGATGCATACATGAAGTTTCTCAGTGACCCTGCTAACGAGTCTGCACAGAAGATGCTGTTCGAGACTATGGCAGGTGGTGTTGATGCATCGGCTAAACGCTTTGGTATTAACCCAGACAACCCTACCTTCCGTAACGTAGAAGCCTTTACTACAGCTATGAACCAGATCACTGGTGTGCGTATCCAAGATACATTCACTAAGTCTCAGATGTTCATGAATGAGATGGACAAGTACCTACGTCTGAAGAAGGGTACGACTCTCAAGGATGCACTGTTATCAGATGAACCTTTTGATGATGATATTATCCAAGGTGCACTTGATACTACGCTGAAGTCTGTGTTCGCTAAGGATTACACAACAACTGAACAACCAGAGTTGATACGTAAGTTAGCTGCTGGTGTTGAGTTTATCTCTAACACACCTGGCTTTGGTACTATCCTACCCTTTGGGCGGTTCTTCAACAACGTTGTTGCAACAGCGTACCAGTGGTCACCACTAGCTGCACCTGAGGTACTTCTTAAGCCCTTCTACAAACGTATTATTGCTAAGGAAGGCCCAGAGATAACTGAGATGGACGCTATTGCTCGTATGACAATAGGTTCCGCTGGGTTGTACTTGGCTGCTGAATACGACAAGGAACGTAGAGCTGAAGGCTTGGGCGTGTATGAAGTTAATGTTGGTGGCGGCAAGATTGTAGACGCTAAGAACACATACCCCTTCTCAGCATTCCTTGCAGCTGGGCGTATCTTCAACCTAAAGAGAGACGGTGAGATTGTACCACCTGAGTTGTTGACTGAGTTTGGTACACAAGTAGCTGTCGGTCAGCTTGCAAAGGATGCACAGTTTGGTAATGACCTAAACAACCTACTAGATGTTCTGATTAACTCAGATGCTGGTGCTCGTGGTGCCTCTATGGATGCATTCGCTAAAGTGTTTGGTAACTTTGCCTCTGGCTTTACTCGCCCTCTTGATGCGGTGAACAAGGTAGTAGGCTTTGCTACAGGTACAGACACAGCTAAAGATGTACGTCAGGCTGATGCTATGGGTATCTTCACTCAATCATCCACTAAGTACTTCGACAATATCCTTGAAGCATTCATTGACAAGACAGACACTATCACTGGTGAAGACTTGGCAGTAGCTACACGAGAGGGTGACATCTATGATGCTAACCCCTTCGCTAGGATCTTTGGTCTGACTATCAAGCAGGGACGTACAGCTACAGAGAAAGCTTACTCCATGTCTGAGATGCAACCGTGGACAGCTAATGAACGCTCAAAGCTACCTGCCTATGACAAAGCTTTCAACGCAATGCTTGCACCTGTACTGGAACGTCAGACGCAGCGGCTGTTGATGACTGAGGAGTTTAAGGAAGCTAACCTTAACAAGCGTAGAGGTATGTTGAAGTCTGTGTTGCGTAGTGCTAAGAAGCAGATACGTGAGCGGATGGATAAAGGTTATACCTCTGGCGACAATGTTAAGATGCGTATGGTCTACAAGGCTCAGACTATGTTCCCTAAAGAGGTACAGCGTGAGACCGCTAAAGCCATGAAGGATAAGTTTGGCATAGATGGTAGCTTAGATGACTACTCGTTTGCTGAGTTAGACTTATTCATGGAGTACGCAGAGTATCTCAAAGATACCTTCGATGCAGCAGCAGAGTTTTAGACAAAGAGAGAGGGGGCCAAGCGGCCCCCTTACTTTATTCCGTGTATGTCTGCTGCGCGTCTAGCCCACATCAAAGCCTCTATAAGCCTCTCCTTGGAATGTTCCTTCTCCCCGCACTCATGTAAGTTATCTAAGATGTAGTTGTCTAGATCACACGCTGCTTCTGTTAAGCCTGTGTTGAACTTATTCTTTTTGCTCTCCACAAAATCCTGTGCCTCTAGCTCTATCTTTTTCATCCTTTACTTTCTAATCTCTTTAGGTAATCTAACGCCAGCTGTACGCCTGTAAGGTTATCGCCCAGCATACCAATGCCACGATTACAACTACCACATAGATGACCTCTGTACTCTCCTGTTTGATGGCAGTGGTCTAGGTGTAGCTTACCCCCTTTAACATCTTTAGCATCTACAGAACAGCAATCACAGGTGCCATAAGCTCTATGTCTATATATTTTGTTTAGCCTCTTCTGATGCATAGACCCTTGATTATGACAGGTTTTACACCTGCTGTCATAGTGCTGTAGTTTACTACCATCTTTAGATATGTATGCCCAGACTTTGTAAAAGTTATCTTCCGTTTCCAAAAAAACTTCCTTACAGAAAGAACAAGCTTTACATCTTACACTACTGTTAGGTAACTCTACTTTCTTCTCTTCTTCAAACAAACTTAGCTGCATCACAAACCTTCCTTCATGAATACCTTGACCCACTCAGCGCAGATACCACTACGCACAATGTCATCAATGCCAAACTCTACCACAGGTACATCAAGCATATGCTTCTTAGCTAGGTGAATGATCTTAGCTAGACCAGACGTACCCTTTAAGTCTGACTGCTGGATGTCACCATTAAGTACAATAGTACTGCCTTCACCTACACGAGTCAACAGCATCTTGATCTCTGGTATGTCTATGTTCTGCGCTTCATCTACAATGATAAACGCATTGTCAAAGCTACGCCCACGCATCAACGCCAGAGTAGCTACTTCAATGTTACCATTCTTTACACCTGTATCAACAGCACCACGGCCTAAGTGTTTCACCAGTACATCAAGCACAGGTAGCGCCCATGGTTGTGCCTTCTCTTCTAGTGTACCTGGCAGGAACCCTATGTCTTTACCTACAGCTACGTGAGGACGTGTGATAACAATCTTGTCTATCTCTTTTAGTGTATAGAAGTCTGCGGCACACGTTGCTGTAACGTAGGTTTTACCTGTACCAGCAGGACCAAGGATAAGAACCTGCTTGCTGTTAGCAATAGCACTGATTAACTTTCCTTGGTTCCCTGTCTTAGGTACGATACCAGAGGTAGGCTTACTAGCCGCGCCCTTATAGTTTGTCTTACGGCGTGTACGTGTAGGCTTCTCTAAGGGTTCGATGTTGTTCATTAAGCGTTCTCCGGTACAGCCGTACACATATGCACTATAGATACTTTATCCTTGAGATCCTCAGGTAAGTACTGGTACGTTGCTGTCATTGCTTGGGCTGCTTCGTAGACGCAGGCATCATAGGTGTTATACAGGTTGGGAGAGGCCCGTACTGATGGTACCTCTCCCGCCATATATGCTATAAGCACAAGCACATACATTAAAGCTGCGCCTCAGGGCTATAATCATCTTCAGTATTAACCGTATCCTCATCAGTAGGGTGATTAATCTTCTCCTGAATGTACTCTACACCCTGTGTAACTTTAGGTTCTGCATAATCATATGCCTTACCTGCTACATCTGTAGTGATCTCTATAGCTGCTACAGCCAAGAAAAATGCAATTACAAACTCAATCATCTAAACGTTCCTTCAGTTGTGTGTAGCCACCGACATGGCGGCCTTCGTTATCCCAGATTTGAGGTACTGTAGTCATACCTGCCTGCTTTAGCAATGTCAATAGCCATCTACTACTAACTGTATCAACAGAGTAAGACATAAAACCTATACCTTCTTTTTGTAGTAAGGTCTTTGCCTTATTGCAGAACTCACACTTAGTAGTCCCTAGTATTACGTACATTACTTCTCCTCTCTAGCTGCTCCAGCAAATGCTCTTGCGCTTCCTGCGACATGATAGGCCACTGCCTTATCTCTGTCATACTGCGAAGACACCCTATGCAAAACCCATCCTCAATGAAACAGATCTTTACACAGGGTGACTCCACGTTTCCTATACTAGGTCTACGATTTCGCATGAGTCGCCGGAGCAAGCCATCGTCTGCATAGACACTGTATTGTCCTCATTCTCATAATCGTTAAGCTCTTCCCAGTCGATGCTGTCTGGCATAAGTGCAAGCATCTCTTCATACTCTTCCTTAGTGCAATCCTGATAGGGTGCTTGCTGGTAAGTATGATCTGAGTGTGGCAAAAATGATACACCTGACATCTCATCGAAGTGTTCATACACGAATGCACCTACAGACATCCATTCGGTGTCACGAACTGAGATAGTTACACTTGGCTTATGTTCGCACCAGTGTCGCTGATAGGTGAGCCACAACTCAAGCTGCTCTACAGCTGTCATATCATTACGTGTGACTGCTAACTCAGGAGACTTGACAGGGAAGCTAAACACTACAGTAGAGTCAGGCTTCATGACGCAAGGCTCATTAGGGATACCTTTGTCAATCATGAACTGCGTCAGAGGGTCTTTGCTGTCACCACGCACAGTGCGAATATAGTAGGGGCTGTGACGAGCATGAATACCAGAAGCAGAGTCAACCAACTGTGATACCGTACCGGAAGGTTTAACGCAGCTGATACTAGCAGAAGCAGGGATGCCAAGCAACTCAGCCCACTCAGCGTTAGTAGCCACAGCAATGGATCGTAAATGCTCAAGGGTCTTCTCCAGTCCTTTGTTCTTGTTTGTCATAAGAGGGTTGTCCATAATGCCTGTCATAGACACACCAAGCAAGCGCTCTTCTGCTGTGTTGTTCTGCCAGATCTTACGCAGATAGGGGAACTTAATCATGGTAGACTGGATCGTACCTAAGATGGTAGCCAGCTTAACCTTACGCTCAAGATCCTCAATAGTATCAGTAGCACGTACTACGCACTCCGTTAGGTTGCAAAACTGATTTGGGCGTAAAATTATTTCAGAACAAGGGTTTGTACCAAACTCATGGTTAGGATCACGCCGCCCAAACTTAGCTGCTTGCTTCTTGGATGCCTCACGATTGAAGATACCACGCTCACCTGACTTAGACTCAACCAGTGCAAGCCACTCACGCATGAATGTTTCCATGTCTGGCTTCTCAGTATATGATACAGAGTTGTTAGCCAAGGCACGATGACCGGCAGTTTCCCACCACTGTCCTGACTTAGCGTGACGCATACGGTCATCACTCAGGTTAGACAAAGAGATCATAGCTGAACGTCTCACGCCACCTACAACAACGATCTGACCAATGAAACACATCAGGTCATGACATTCCATAGAGCTAAGCTTGCGTCCTTGTGCCGCCTTGAAGGTAGACACAGCAAAGTTAAACAGTTCTACGAGTGGCGCTGGGCCTGACGCTCTACCGCCAAATGTTTTAAGTCTTGCGCCAGCAGGACGTACACGAGAGACATCCCACTTAGGAATCTCACCAGCCCAGAGGAGCGCAAGAACTTGACGGAACCCCTTAGCCCAGCCTTCCTTACTGTCCTTAACGACAACGATAGACTCACTCTCGAACAGCTCAGGCACCTCTGGGAGCTTGCTGATGAACTGGCGCTCGACACTGAACCCGACACCAGTGCCACAGAGGAGAATGTACATAGCCTCATCGAAGGACTTAGGGTCATCTACGGGTAGGTAGCTACAGTTGTAGCCTGCAGTGTTGTCACGATCAAGCGCTGGGCCAGCTGTCATCATAGCTCTCATGGAGGGCATGATCTCTTGACCAAGGATAGCTTGCTCAATGTCATTGATGTAAGAGTTGTCACCTGTCACACGGCGCACTACGTTATCCATGTAGCGGCTTACTGTCTTACTCCATGATTCACGGCCTTCACCGTCAAAGTACTTGGCGTAGCGTGACTTGTGAATGAATGCTTGATAGTCGGTTGGTAGTTGATTGCTCATCGGTTGTCACCTGATCCTTTGATAACGCCACGTCTTGCACGGCTGTTTAGTTTGTCCATATTGGTTTGTATCACCTCTGTGAGGTCACTGTTAAAGTAGTTAGCAAGGGCTGTAACATAGAACACAACGTCACCTAGCTCCTTGATAATGTCATCCGGTGAGACCTTGGTGTTGTCACGTAGTAGCTTCTTGATCTTCTCAGCCACCTCACCTGCTTCACCTACTAAGCCTAGTGTATTCTCCACTAAGCGGGTCTCACCTTCTGTTACAATCTTACCCTCTACCCAGTAGGAATAATTCTGTGTGTTAACATCTGCCATAGCAGCAAACGCATCTATATCTTCTTGTGTAATCATCCTCGCTCCTTCACGTATAAGTTTTCTATCTCTACATCATCCACGTCATACATCACATCAGTTATCAAGTCATGTATATCTTGTACGTGGCTATCTTCGTATGATGATAATATGTTATTGTTATCTTCTACACACGCTACAAAAGTAACACTGAACTTTTTCATGCACTTCCCTCTGTCTTTGTCCAGCGGTTAAGGGTTACAACATTATCATCTACAGCGTAACCTCTTTCCTCTTCTTCTTCTGCCTCTGCTTGAGCGTATTGCTCAGGGAACATCTCTTGTAGTATTTCATGCCTAAGGTCAGAGAAGTCTTCCCATGCATCAGGGTATATCTCTAAGAAGCGCTGGGCAGAAGCCATAGTAACAGCCTCATCTAACGCTGCCCTCATGCCATCCTCTGATCCAGCTGCACCAAAGACTAAGCCAGACTTGATAGCACCTGTCCACTCACCCTCTTCTACAACAGGGTGTAGTATGATAGCGATGTCACCAGGTTTAATCTCATAAGGCATCACTCTCTCCTCTTAACTTTTACACGTTGCTCTTTCATTCGCTTGCCTTTTTCTTTGAGCCACTCTTCCGGTATGATGCGGTGCGCCCACATAAAACCTTTCTGTTCACACCAATCGCAGTACCTACTCTTAGCCCCCTTGTAAAGCTTTGAATTAGCGTTGTAAAACACAAAACGAATATCAAGTGTAGGGTGCTGTCGCTGTATCTCTATATGTTTACGCCTGTCTCCAGCAGAAAATAAGCCCTTCATCTCAACTATGATACCATTGTCTAGCTCAAAGTCTGGCGTATATGTACGATACTTTAGATCCTCCCACTCTATCTTTAGCTTTTCATAGGCTACAATCTTCTGCCTATCCTTGAGGTATGCAGCAGCCTCAACTTCAAGGCCACTGCGATACGTTCTTTTGTTGTGCTTACGTGGCACGTCCGTCTCCCACAAGTACATACTCTACAAGTGGGGCGTCTTTCTTACCCTTGTATACACGAGAGGGTAGCTCTTTCAGATCCCAACACTTGTGCTTGAAGTCACACCAATGACACTTAGAGTTGAGTACTAAGTTGCCACTAGGCTTCTTGAAGTATGTCTCAGGCACTGGCTCATAGCAACGCTTGAACGGTTCATCATTCTCAATGTAGTCTACTGTGGCTTGGATGCCTTTGATGACTTCCTCCTTGTCCACCTCAGAGGCGTCTACATACTTGAACTCACCGTTTCCTTTGTTGACTACCCACCAACCACCTACACCCTTTCCAGCGGCCTCTGCGTAGCCCACAAGCTGTGCCACGTAGCCAAAGCTATCGTCCTTGTTGAGTGCATCGAAGCTATCAAACTTATTCTTGTATGACCAAGGAGAGGCAGACTTAACATCATCAATCTTACCATCCATCTCCATGTCGTACTCACCCTTGATCTCCTGACCGTTGGGTAGCTTGAGTGTGACAACATCATTGTCCTTGAACTCCTGACCTACTGCACGTAGCAGTCCCTTGAACACAGCCTCAACGATGTCGCCAAGGATCATGTTCATCAGGAAATGTGGCGGAAAAGGTCTACGATCTTCTGGATCATTCTTCTCAAACCACAACTGACAGGGTGCCTTGCCAATGTTTGACATACGTAGGCGGAAGTCTCCACGTGGAGGGGAGTTAAACTGTTTGTTCAACGCAGCCTCGACATCAGCGGCAACCTGTTTGGTCACCGCCTCTGTCATGCTTGCCTCACCAGCTAGAGCTTTCTGCAGGAAACTGTAGATTGCTAATTCTGCTGGATGATTCATTAGCTCACCTCGATGAAGTCGTTGTTGAGAATGTCATCAACCATAGCCTCATCATCAGATGACATGTCCTTGTTCATACGCTCATGGTGTAGATCTAAGATCTTACCGTTGCTGTACTCAACAAGTTCGATGAAGTCTTTTAACATCTCATTGTCACCCTCACCTAGTTCAACCTTCTCACCAGATGATGCTTTGATCTTACCAAACTTAGCACCTGTAGGGATGCTATCTTCTACGCCTTCAAACTTAATCGTAGACATGATAGGCAACAGGTTCTTACGCTTGAGTACACTCATCACACCATTGATGCTCTTCAGTGATTCACGGTTCTTAACATCCATGACAAAGGGTACGTCTTGGTAGTCAGCGCTATCAAGTGCTTCACCCTTAGCAGTCATAGGGTTGTCGAGAGTGATTGTACCGTAGTAAACATTCACACGCTTAACACTACGGATGATCTGTTTGGTTGCTTCAGGCAATGCGTTGAAGTCATCAATCCAACCAGAGGGACGCCCAAGGTTGAAGCCACCAATGCTATCCTTCATGTCACCGTTGAGTGAGTTAGCTAAGACAGACTTCTCCATCTCTTCTGTTTCACTATTCCACCGCTGCCACTGTTGACGCTGGGCAAAGATGCGTACTGTTACCCCGTTGCTGTAGATCTTATCATCACCTCGTGTGAGGATGAAAGCACCAATAGGTACTACTTCTGTCTTGATAGTCTTACCACCTACTTCAAGCTCACCCATGATAGGTGAGTGTAGCATACCTACTCGTGCAATACTTGGTGTAGCTTCGCCACCTGACATCGACACACCCATAAGCTCAGCCATAGATTGTCCACGGTCATTAGCGATTTGTAGTTCATTGCTCATTTCTATATCCTTTTCATAGAGTCAAAGAGTACCTAGTTATACCTCATACATCCACTGTGTCAAGCCAGTTGGGGCCGATTTTTGCTTCTAGTAGTAGAGGTACATTCATCGTTACGTTGTATGTCTGTTCGACAAGATCATTGATACCCGTGTTTAGTTGGTCAATGATAGCAAGTACTTCGCGTTCTTCATCTGGATGTACATCAACAACCATACTGTCATGCACTGAATTAACAACGCAAGAATGTAAGGGCTGTAACAATTCGTGAAGTCTGTTAAGTACTACAGGTACAACATCACCAGTAGCAAAGCCTTGCACCGGATAGTTCTTTATCATGGTAAAGTGGCTTGGCATACCATTGTCCCTGCGTCTTACATCAGGGAAAGCATACTGCCTACCTGACACATTAGTTATCTTCATAAAGCGCATTGCCTCGTCACCTAGCTTCTTGTGCCACGCAGCTATGCCCTCGTACTTCTCAACAAAGTGTTTGTAGTATGCAGCCTCCGCCTTGGATCTACCATAACCTGTAGCCCCAAAGAGAGGTGCGAACGTATGGGCCTTAGCATCCTGGCGAGATGTCTTCTGTCCTGCATCTGTGATAACCTGTGCTGTGTAAGAGTGTACGTCAAAGCCTGTAGCAATCTCTTCCATAGCTTTCTCATCTTGGGCTAGGAACGCTGCCGTTCTAAACTCAAGCTGGGCAAAGTCAGCCTCCATGATCTTACCACCATCCCAGCGTGACACAAACACACGCTTAACAGGAAACGTACCACCCCGTGGCATGTTCTGCATGTTAGGGTTACGTCCACTGAATCGTCCTGTCGCTGTGATATGCTGGGTAAGAGCTACGTGCAGGAACCCATCATGCTTAGTGAAGTTAGCTATGCCCTCAACAAAGGAACTTAGGTAGCTACTGATAGCAGACAGACGTTTAAGATCGTTGAGAAAGTCCTCCGCCTCACTCATGTTATTGTTTCTTGCAGTAGCAGCTAACACCTCAAGGTTCTCCTTGCTGGTGCTAAAACCGTTGGCACTTACCCAACTCTTGTTAGGCGCACTAAACCGTAGTCCAGCAATCTGCTGTGTCTCTGTTAGCTGGAACCCACGTGTGTCACAGTCCTTACACTTGTTAGGCTTAGCGAAACGTGTACCATCTTTCTTTGTCTTGTATGTCTTACCCTGTCCCTCACAGGTAGGGCAAGTAAAAGCTTTGGTACGATAGACAGGCTTAGAGTTTGCTTTCACTGCATCCTTATACTCATCAACAGTAGATGTGAACTCGAACAGATCAACCCACTCTTTCTTGTTAATCATGCGGCGTGAGAATATTACCTGAGACATCTGCTCATTACTGGTGAGACTGACGGGTGTGTCTCCCATAATCTGACGCACCTTCTTCTGTAGTCGATCCTCAAGCTCAGCCCTCTCACTCTCAAACAGTTCTCTTACTCGCTCCAACTCTTGAAGATCAACTCTGATTCCTGACATATACATTCGGGTAAGGGTTTTGCAGGTAGCAAAGGTTGTGTCCCTGATGACTGCAAGGGATTCTGATTCGGGCTTGGCATAGTCTGCTTCGATGCTGTGGAACAACCAGCTAGTTGAGAGGATGTCGCACCTAAGATAAAAGCTAAGCTCATCAAGAGGAATCTCATTAGTATTGTAGCCCTCTTTGAAGTATCTCTTGAGCGTGTCATCTTTCTGTACCTCTAGGTTCCTACGTTCAGCACAAGCACCCAAGCTCAACGCAGTACGCTGACCCCGATCCAACACATACTCTGCCAACATGGTGTCATAGATAAGCCCATCATACTTGAAGCCTGACTCCCACAGCCACATCAAGTCATGCTGTGCGTTGTGCATGATGAGCAGTGTTGTTATGTCGAGAATGTCCTGCACTAGCTTACGCCCAGCGCCTGACTTATCCTTAGCTTCATCATGGTCTATATTGACTATGTGTAACTCATCGTGGTTGTCAGCATTAACCATACCTACTTGGACTAGATGGTTACTAATCTCAAAAGGGTCCATATGTTTCTTGCCGTTGCGTACTGTGCTACTATTCTCAACGTCTAATACTAATCTCATGTCTCACCTCAAGCTGAGTAGATAGAGCGTGATCCATCCAAGACACAGGTGATCTTACCCTGATACCCATTCAGCTTATTCTTGGCTAGGTTGAGGTAGCGTACTGGATCTTCATCCTCACCCTCTGCCTGTTGCGTCTTACCGATCAAGACCATTAGGTCTGCCTCTGCAGCCTTACCTGTCTTAGATCCCTCCATCATTGACTGGTTAAGGTCAGCCTTACCTTCTGCTTCAGCAGATAGCTGTGACATCCAGATCACACAACAGTCATACTGCTTAGCAATATTACGTGCATGAATAGCAGCTGTCTTGAGTGTGATGTCACTGCGTTCACTACTTATATCTGCGAACTTGTCACCCATGTCAAGCACTACAATGTCAGGCTTCTCCTGTTTAACAACAGACTCAACCCATGCCATACCCTTACCTGTACTGTCCTTGAACAAGACATTCTTACGGATAGGCTCATAGCGTTTGTGTGCTAGTGCTTTGTTCTCACGTACTTCTTTCATCGTCATGTTAGCAGAAGCACTAATGTACCGTGCAGCTACACGGGTGTATGCCTCTTCGTTACACAACACAATGCACTTAGCACCCTGATGGGCGAACCCTTCTGATGCAGCTATAAGACTGGCATGGAAAGAAGTTTTACCAGTATTGGGACGAGCACCAACCACCACAAG
>Ga0222718_10002731_pt1 | contig 15607 bp, 18 predicted proteins | sample C33_27DmetaG_FD_165045 | JGI IMG/M metagenome (GOLD analysis project Ga0222718, IMG submission 165045) | Estuarine water microbial communities from San Francisco Bay, California, United States - C33_27D | ecosystem: Environmental > Aquatic > Marine > Unclassified | place: USA: California... | reverse complement strand
ACACTTCAACTTCCAATGCGGCAGTTGCAGTATTAGATTTTGGTGCAGACAAAACAGCAACTTCAGGAACATTTACAATTCAGTTCCCAGCTTTCACAACTTCAGCAGCTATTCTAAGAATCGGCAACGCGTAGGAGGTAACTTCCTATGGCCAATGCTTGGGGCGAGCTTAGTTGGAACGCAGGACAATGGGGCGATCAGAGTAATGTTGATATAACAGTTTCTGGTCAAGGGCTTTCTATGCCCGCTCCAGGGGAAGCTAATTTCACACCTGGCGAAGGTTGGGGTAGATTTGCATGGGGCTCTCGTTCTTGGGGAGTTAATTTTGAAAATCAAACTATTACACAATCAGGTTTTGGTTTAAACTCAGCATTAAACAATGTAGGTATTTCAGCAGAAGTTAATGAAGGTTGGGGAAGATTAACCTGGGGTGAAAACGCTTGGGGCATTGCTGGTGATGTTATAGTTACCGGTATTGGAATGGACGTAGGCGCTGGCGTTGGTTCAGTAACTGCAACTGCAGAAAGTGATGTAACAGGTCAACAATTAAATTTAAATATAGGTACAGTCACTGCTTTTGGTTTAGCGGAAATACCTGTAACAGGTCAAGGTTTAACAGTAGAAGAGGGAACAGTCGATCCTGGTCCTGATGTTGTATTAACAGGTATAGGTTTAACAAGTACAACAGGAACATTAGAAGGATTTAACGAAGAAGGTTGGGGTAGAACTCAATGGGGAGAAGAAGTTTGGGGAGCTTCTGGTTTCTGGGCATTTGCTCCAGTCACAGGTGAACAATTAAATATTTCTCAAGGTGAAGAAACAGCATTTACTGATGTAACACCTGATATTACAGGTCAAGAATTAACAGTAGAAGAGGGTATAGTCGATCCTAGTCCTGATGCTACAGTTGTAGGTATTGGTTTATCAGCAAGTGTTGCTGTAGGATCAGTTGTTCAAGGAGATGCTAATGTTGTAATTAATAATGATATATTACCAACATTTACAGCTGAAGCTGATGCTCAATTATCTACAGCTCAAGCTAAATTTGGACCTTCATCTTTATTATTAGATGGAACAGGAGACTTTGTACAATCAACAGCCACAGATGTTGTTCAAGATAACTTTACAATAGAATTTTTTGCATATGCTTCTAACTTTGCACAAGACGCATATCTATGGGATAACTCTTTATCTAATCAAGGTTTTGCAATTTCAATTACATCAGCTGGACAGTTAAGATTAATTCAAAATAATACAATTCTTGCACAAACAAGTTCACCTAGTCTTAATAATAATCAATGGAATCATTTTGCATTAGTACAAAATGGAAGTCTTTTAAATTTATATATTAATGGAACTTCTAAACTTCAGTACGCTACAGGTGGAGACAGCTATCCAGGTCAATCTTATAAAATAGGAACAAATGAAGGTGAAACTCAATTCTTTAATGGTTATATAGATGAGTTTAGATCTTCTGATATTGCAAGATATACAACAACCTTTACACCTCCTACTTCAGCATTTACGGCAGATGGAAATACTATTTCTTTACTTCATTTTGATGGTGCAAATGGTTCTACAAATATCGTTAATTCAACAGGTTCTGATATACCTAGAATTGCTCTAGGATTAGGTCAAGGACAAGCTGAATTAGAGGCTGTAACTATTGCAAGTCCTACTGGACAACAGTTAAATATTAGTTTAAACAGTGTAGTTGCAGGTGCTTCGGCAGAAGTAGATTTGACTGGAAATCAGTTGACAATAACTTCAGGAAGCATTAATGTACAATCTTGGCAGATTGTAGACACCGGATCTAGTGTCACTTGGAATGAGATTGACACAGCCGCTTAAATTTAGTAAAAATAAAATATAAGGATTTAAAATTATGGCATCAAGTTATTCAACAGACCTTAAACTAGAGTTAATGGTTACCGGTGAAAAAGCTGGTTTATGGGGTGATATCACAAATACAAACTTAGTAATTGTACAACAAGCTATCGCTGGTTTTGAACAAGTTGCATTAAATGCAACAACAGGTGCAACTCTTGCATTTACAAACGCAGCAACTTCAAATGGTAAAAATGCAGTTATCGAATTAACTGGAACAATCACAGGTAATGTTGATGTTACTATTCCAACAAGTGTAACTAATAAAGTTTACATTGTTAAAAACAGCACATCAGGTGCTTTTACTGTAACAGTAAAAGTTTCTGGTCAAACAGGTGTAACTTTCTCAGCTACTGATAAAGGTGCAAAACTTGTATATGTAAATGGAACTGATGTTGCAGATTCAAACATTGGAAAAGTTTCAAACGATATTTCTCCATCACTATCAGGAATATTAGATACAAACGGTAATGATATTGTTATTGATGATGCTGGTGCAATTGAAGATGATTCAAATAATCCATACATTAGATTTCAAAAAACAGCTTCAGCTGTAAACTTCTTAGATGTAACTAACCAGGCAACGGGTTCAGCACCAGATGTTGCAGCAGTTGGAACTGATACAAATATTGATTTTAATTTAACTCCAAAAGGAATTGGAAGAGTTACATTAAATGGTAATGGTAAAATTCAAGGTCTTGCAGAAAAAGTAAATGTTAATGGTACATTCACATCAAATATTAACTTTGATACAAATACTCAAGCGGTTCAATTAAATACTGCAACTGCCTCTGCAAACTTTACAGTTAATTTAAGAGGTGATGGTTCAAATTCTTTAGATGCGTCTATGGACACAGGTGAATCAATCACAGTTGCTTTTATTAATAAAAACAACAACGTAACTTATTACAATACAACAGTACAAGTAGATGGTTCTACAGTAACTCCAGTATGGCAAGGTGGAGCAGCACCAACTGGTGGAAATGTAACATCAAATGATATTTATACATACACTGCTATTAAAACAGCTTCGTCTACTTTTACAGTATTAGCAGCGCAAACACAGTTTGCATAATAGGAGGATTATAGAAAGATGCCAATTTTAGGTTCATTTGGAGCTGGTTCAAAAGGCGGCTATGGTCGTGGTGGAGCAAAAAAATATAATATAAGATATTTAATTGTAGCCGGTGGAGGAACTGCAAACTCAGGCGGCGGAGGTGGCGGAGGTTTTAGAACCGCTACGGATCTCGAAATAGTAGGTGGAACAGAATATACAGTAACAGTAGGATCATCTTCATCTGATTCTTCTTTAATAGGTGGTGATGTAAGCATTACTTCTAGAAGAGGTGGAACTACACAATCATCAGGAGGATCTGGTGGAGGAGCCGGTTTTGATAGTAACCAACCTGGAGGAGCTGGAAATACACCTAGCGTATCTCCATCACAAGGAAACCCAGGAGGAAACGGTGTAGGTGGCCCGTGGGGTGCTGGCGCAGGCGGCGGAGGTGCCGGACAGTCAGGATCTTCAGGAAACCTTGGTCAACCTGCTACAGGAGGTTCTGGAGGAAATGGATCATCATCTGATATTACAGGATCTTCAGTTACTTACGCTGGAGGCGGCGGCGGAGGCTGTAACCTAGCAGGCGGACAAGGTGTACCTAATTCTCCCGGAGGATCTGGTGGCGGTGGTTATGGAGCAGGATCGGAGTCTCAACCCGGACAACCTGGAGCTACTAATCTAGGAGGCGGTGCCGGAGGTAGAGATCCAGAGGGACCTGGTACAGCATCTGGTGGAACAGGTATAGTTGTTTTAAGAATGGCAACAGAAGATTATTCTGGAAATACAACTGGTAGTCCAACAGAAACAACCGATGGAAGTGATACAATTTTAACATATAATGGATCAGGGAGTTACACAGCATAATGGCACGTTTTGCAAAACTAAATGACAATAATGAAGTTATTACTGTTGTAGCTGTTAATAATGATGTAGCAGATTTAGAAATTGATGGTCAAACATTTTTAAGAAATTTATATAAAGAACCTAATGCAGTTTGGAAAAAATGTTCTTATAATACATTTGCCAATGTTTATTATACAGAAACTGAAGAAGGGTATGTCCCATCAGAAGATCAAAGTAAAGCTTATAGAAAAAATTTTCCTAATAGACCTGGATTTATTTATGATGAAGCAAGAGATGCTTTTATAGAACCAAAACCTTATCCTTCATGGGTTTTAAATGAAACTACCTGTTGTTATGAAGCACCAGTTGATAAACCATCTGGATTAAATGAGAATGATTTACCATGGCAATGGGACGAAGATACTACAAGCTGGGTATAGAAAATAATTATTTGTAAAGAATAATATTCCAATCAATTTTATCTAGTATCTCTTGTAAATTAATCACTGTTAATCTATTTTTTGCAATATATTGATGTAATTCTTCTACATCTATAATAACCCAAGAATTAGCTGTTTCAAAAACAAACTTATCTGCTTTTATTCCTAAATGCCCTTGCTTATGAAGCTCTCCTGTTTTTTTAATTTCTATAGGTCTAACATCAAATTTTAATAATTGATTTGATTTATCTTTTAAGACACCTTGTATATCCCATGATTCTTCTATTCTTTCTTTTTCGGTTGGATAAGAAATTTCTTTTAAATGTTTAGAAAATTCTTTAAGATATGTTTTCAAAGCCATACCAACCAGTAATAATGTATTTAGTTTTTTTACAAGGGCATCCTCTATGAGTATGTGTCCAATCAGTTGGCCAAATCAAAGTTAAACCTTTTTTAGGTTTAAACTTCACATTTTGATATAGAAACTCTGTTTCTCCTCCTTTATCTACATTATTTAAATAAGTCATAAAAACAAGGTGCCTAGTATGAAATCTAGGATACTGATTTTCAAAATGATATTTTAAAAAACCCTCTCCAGGTTTATATTTTTGAATAAGAGGACCCTCCCAAATAGACCAGGGATTATGTAATTCATTAGAATAGATAAACTTACTTTTATAAGTATTTATAATATTGCTGAGTTCTTTAAAGTAATTTAAATCTAAAGTAGCTTTAGCATCTAAACAAATTTCAGTATCTATTTTTATTTTATGTTCTGGAATATACTGTTTATTTTTATTTGAATTAAAATAATTAATTAATTCATCGCAGGATTTTTCACTGACTGTATCTTTATGAATGAATGTTTTTTCTAAATTCAATTTAATAATTATTTAAAATTTGGTCCTTTTACAAAGTAAGTCAAAGAATTTCTTTGTCCTTTTTTTACAGGTTTTACTTTATGCATTATATGAGACTTAAATAATATAACGTCACCAGGTTCATTAAATTCATTTTTTAACATTACTTCAGTAGATTTATTTAAACAAAATTCTCCACCAGTATAATCTAAATTAGACAAATTTATTAATACTGTTAATTTTATATCAGTATATGAGTCATTAGATTCATCTATGTGCCAATCATACTCTCTATTTTCTTTATACACATTATATAAAAGTAAATCTTCTTCTTTAGGATCAAATATATCATAGTCAAAATGACTTTGATTTATCATATAAATTTTTTTAAAAAGATTATCTAAATGATTTTTTAAGTATTTATACTCAATCATTTTTACCTTACTTGTTTTTTTTACATCAGTTGCTTGAATATCTACACCTTTGAAAGTGTTTAAATTTATTATATTATTTAATAAATTTATTTCTTTTTTTGAAAAAAATTTTTTCCAATGCCAATAAGAATATTTCATAATTTAAAATTAAAAGAAAAAGATAATCTTTCTTTTTCTGTTATATTTTCAGTTACAGAATGAAGAAGCCAAGATGGAAATAATAATAAAGTATTTTCCTCTGGAGAAATTGACCAACATCTAGAATTAAAAAAATTAAATTTTTTAAAATCTTTGTCTTTAAATACATGTCTTGCAAAATAAACAAAAGCGTCTTCTCTATAAAAAACAATATCTCCAGAGTATTTAGGAGTTTTTACATAAAATACACCTGAAACAACCGAGTAAGGGTGAATATGTGCTCCATTAGAACATTTTTTTGTATTATAATTAAACCACATATTTGAGATATTTAATTTATTTTTTAATTCTAAAACATTTGAAGCATATTGTTTAACGTTAATATTAAGAATTTTTAAAAATTCTTTAAGCTCTTTATCTTTTAAATTTAAGTCATTTGATTGATAGCCATTAATATTAGATAAAGTTCTTCCTTTATGTTTTGATTTAATATTTTTACAATAATTTTCTAAACTACTTAAATTTAAATTTAGTTTAATACTACCAACTGAAGTCGGAAATAAGTTATATGTTTGCATTTTTATTTAAATTGTTTTCCTGTAACCCAGGCAACTAATGAATTTCTTTCTCCTTTTGTAACTGGAGTAACTTCATGTAATACATAACTAGGAAAAGCTATTAAATCTCCCTGTTGTTTTCTCATAGTGGTTTTATTTTCGCCTAGATATAAATTTAAATCTCCTCCTATATAAGATTCAGGGTCTGTTAATTGAATACTTAAAGATAATTTTCTAATTATAAAATCATATGCATTATCAACATGTTTGTGATAATGTCCTGAAGGACTTTTGTAATTTGTAAACTGTAAAGATTCAGAAATCCCATGTAAATCAAAATTAAAATATTTATTATTTAAATCTAAAGTAGCGTCTGTTATTTTTCTGTATAACCAAGTTATGTTATCATCAGGAGCTAACCAAGTTACATTACTATCTCTTATTTGTTTTAATATTTTTTTACCTTTATTTAATATTTTACCTTTTTGAGATTGTTTTAAACTTTTAGCATATCTTATAACCTCTTTACATTCATCTTTTGATAAAAATTTTTCATACCAAGCATAAGGGTGTACTTTTTCTACATAAAAAGGCCAAGATGGATTAGGTATGTGTTTTTTATTATTTGCCATTCATTCCATCAACCCAATTTTTAAAGTTCCATTTTTTCCATTGAGCATACTGTTCTTGATCATTTCTTACAAAAGATGCTTTTTGAGTAGAAACTTCTTTTACTATGTTTATAAATCCTTTATCATTTAAATTTTCATATGAAAGATTTTTTGCATAATCCCAAAAAGGAGTTTTATATTTAGATCCAAATCCATAGTGCCATAATATAAATTTTTGTACCTGACTTATATACTGTCTTATATTGGCTTTTGTTGTATTAATAGAAACATCATTAAAAATCCAGTCCCAAGTATATCTAGCCCATTGCAAATAAGTAGCTACCGCGGTGGATTCTAAAGGTTCTAGAAAAAATAATCTATTTCCATTTAAAATTATTCTATTATCTATTATAGGTTCTTTACAAATATAATTTGAGAAAGAAAAACTTTCAAATACCTTATCAAAAGTATACATACTTTTAAAATCATTAAGAGCATCTTCTTTTTTTGTAATATTAGAATTGTATAAATAACCAACAGAAATAAAATCTTTTAAAGGAATATAGAAACACCAGCCATTTTTTGTAGCCACTGCCTCTGTCCAATCAGGATCTTTTTCTGTGTTAGGAAGTCTAGCCACAATAACAGAGTTTAAAGGGTTTACTAATTCTTCATAATCATCTTTAGATTTCGGCCATCCTCGACAATCAAAAATATAATCTGAATCTATTTTAGAATAGTCTTCAACATATTTATCTACTACTTTCACATCAAACTCACAATTTTTTAAAATATGGTTTTGAAAAGTTGTAGTGTCATAATGCAATGCATAATTTCCCATAGGAAATTCGTGAAATAATTCTTTTGTATTACCCCAATTTTTATACAAAATACCTGTTTTTAAAGTGTAATTTAAATCTTTTGAATTATTGTAATAATGAGTTCCTAAAGCTGACCATAATAAATTTGGCAAATCTAAAGTAGTGGCTTGACCTACATTTATCGGAGGTGTCTTAGAATCATGAATTAACTCTACTTCTACTTTTTTATCCGTTAAAAATTGACTATAATAATGGTAATGTAAAGCAGTTAAACAACCAGCGTTACCTCTTCCTAAAACTGTTATTTTCATTTATATATTTCTTTTTATTTTTTAAAATATATAATATTTGTGTAATAAAAGTCAATGGTTCTAGAAGGTTTGCTATCTAAGCTAGAATGGAATATAGTACTACCAAAATAATAAAAAGCATATATAATGAGGTGCTATGCTTCAGAAAATACAATTTAAGCCAGGATTTAATAAACAAGCTACAGAGACCGGTGCCGAAGGTCAATGGGTTGATGGAGATAATGTACGTTTTAGATATGGTCAACCTGAGAAAATAGGTGGTTGGCAGCAACTAGTAGATAACACTATATCAGGACCTGTTAGAGATCAGCATACATGGACAGATTTAGATGGTAAAAAGTATGCAGCACTTGGTACATCTAAAGTATTAGTTATTTATTATGAAGGTGGGTTTTATGATATTACACCTATCAATGCAGATCAGGCAGGAGCAACCTTTGATTCAACAACAGGATCTGCAACAGTTACTGTTAACTTAACGTCTCATGGTTTATTAGTTGGAGACTATTTTAAATTTAAATCTGTATCATTACCTGGTGGTGGTGAAACAGGATACACAACAAATGATTTTGAAACAAATGTATTTGAAGTTATTGCAACACCTACCGGAAACACTTTTACCATTACTATGCCATCAAATGAAACTGGCACAGGAATGTCGGCTCAAGGGTCTGCAACATTAAATTCATACATTACTATTGGTCCAGTCTTTCAAACACCAGCTTATGGTTGGGGTACAGATAGTTGGGGATCAGAAGAGTGGGGAGAAGAATCTTCTGTAACAAACGTTACACTCGATCCTGGTTCCTGGTCACTCGATAATTACGGCCAGTTGCTAGTTGCAACAGTTAGGAATGGTGCAACATATACATGGAATCCAGCAACAGCTGGAGCATTAGAAACAAGAGCAGCAATTGTATCAGGAGCTCCTACAACATCATTAATGAGTCTAGTATCAGATAGAGATAGACATTTATTTTTAATGGGAACTGAAACAACTATTGGAACGGCATCTACTCAAAATAAAATGTTTATTAGATTTTCTGATCAAGAAAATATTGGAACTTATGCTCCAACAGCAAACAATACAGCAGGTACTTTTTTAATTGACCAAGGAAATGAAATTATAACTGCAGTTCAAGGTAAAGATTATATTCTAGTTTTAACTGATCAAGCAGCATATCAAATACAGTTTGTAGGTCCACCTTTTACATTTAGTATTAGACAAGTAGGAAGTAACTGTGGATGTTTAGGTCAACATGCAGCAGTCTTTGCACAAGGGGCTGTTTTTTGGATGGGATTTGGCGGAGGCTTCTTTATGTTTGATGGTACTGTAAAACAACTACCATCATTAGTTGAAGATTTTGTATTTACCACTTCTGGTGATAATTTAGGAATTAATTACGATGCCAATCAAATTGCATATGGTTATCATAATTCACTATTTAATGAAGTAGGCTGGTACTATGCAGCGAGCGGCTCGCAGCAAATTAATAGAAACGTTGTATTTAATTTTATAGAAAATACTTGGACAACAGGATCTTTATCTAGAACATCTTATAATGATGCTCACACTTATGGATTACCTTATGCAACTCAATTTACAACAAATGGAACACCAAGTTTTCCGGTAATTAATGGTGTAACTAATACATATGGATCTACTAAATATTGGGCTCATGAAACTGGAGTTAATGAAGTTGATGCAAATGGAAATGAAAGTGCAATTACATCTTACATTCAATCTGGAGATTATGATATTTCTGTTCAACAAGGACTACAAGGTGATGGTGAAAACATTATGAGAGTATCTAGATTTATACCAGACTTTAAAAACTTATCTGGTAATGCAAAAGTCACTATGTTTTTTAGAAACTATCCAGGTCAAACAGAACAATCAGATTCTAATGGTCCATTGATTACAGGTCCATTTACATGTAATAGTACTACAACTTTTGTAAGCACAAGAGTTAGAGGAAGACAGGTTAGTTTAAAAATAGAAAATGATGCAGTAGATGAGTCTTGGAGATATGGAACTTTAAGATTAGATATTGCTGCAGGAGGTAGAAGATAATGGCAAAGATTACAGCAGTAATACCTGAACCTACACCAGAGTATGAAGAAACCAATCAAAGACAATTAAGAGAAGGTTTAGATACTTTAAAGAATGAATTAAATTTTGGTTACCAAGAAGACTTAAAACAAGAGCTTCAAAGATTTACATGGTTTAATATGAGGTTTGGTTGCTAATGAGTTCATGTAATAACGTTAATGTTGAGCCAACAGTTATTGGTGGTGGAGATGGCTCTAATGCTTATGATGCATTTGGAAGATTAAGAGTATCTAATCCATTAACTATATTTGATTCTAAAAATGTTATGTCAAAGAATGATCTCTTTGATGAAGATTTAACAGGATCAGGAACAGTTACTTATACAGCCAATAAATCCACAGTTAATCTAAATGTAACTACAGCTAGTGGTGATAAAGTTATTAGACAATCAAAAAGAGTTATGTCTTATCAACCCGGTAAGTCATTATTAAATTTAAATACGTTTGTTATGCAAACTCCGGAAGCTGATCTAAAACAAAAGGTTGGTATGTTTGATGCGAATAATGGAATATTTTTTATGGCAGATGGTACTACATTAAAAATAGTAAGACGTACTTATGTAACAGGATCTCCTGCTGATACAGAAATATCTCAATCATCTTGGAATGGAGATAAGTTAGATGGTACAGGTGCATCTGGATATAGTTTGTCTGTGGATAAAGCATCTATATTATTTATGGATTTTGAATGGTTAGGTATGGGAGCTGTTAGAGTTGGGTTTGTAATTGATGGTAAATTTATAACTGCACATACGTTTTATAATGCAAACAGTTTAACTACGGTTTATATGCAAACTGCAAACTTACCAATAAGATATGAAATAGAAACAACAGGAACTATTTCAGGTGCAGCAGTATTACAACAGGTTTGTTCTACAACAATGATTGAAGGAGGTTATGCTCCAGAAGGTGTTAGACAAATGGTAGGTACAGCATCTTTAGGAGGTGTTAATTTAACTGTTGCTGGTACTTTTTATAATTTAGCCACAATAAGAATTAAATCAGGGAGACCTTATGCAGTGATTGTACCATCTGGTTTTGATACAGCAGCTGTATCTAACTCTGATTTTGAAATATCTCTTAGAGTAAATGCGACACCGTCTACATCTTTTTCTTATACAAGTTATTCCGATAATGTAGAATACGATTTAACAGGAACTACAACAATTACTGGAGGAACGGAAGTAGCTAAAGCTTATCTTTCTGGTAAAGGTACATCATTGGTAACTGCAGCTCAGTCTGGAGCTTTTGCTTTTTCTTATCAAATAGGACAGACAATTGCAGGAGCTTCTGATACATTAACACTTTGTGCTAAAGGTGCATCAGCAAATGATGATGTTGTTGGTACATTAAAATGGTATGATTTAACATAATGGCAAATATATATAAAAACGCATTCTATGATCCTAGTACAACAGATGCTGTAACTTTATATACAGCACCTACTAATGCAAATGCGATTATACAAAATATACAAATTACAAATACAGGTGGCTCTAAAAATGTAACTGCAAGAGTTACAGATAATTCAGCGTCTACTTCTTATGTTGTAGCGTACGCTGCAGTGACTGGGCCTACTATTTGTAATATTGCAAAGGGTCCAATTATATTAGAAGAAAGTGACTCTATATCTCTTGAATCCACTGATACATCTGCTATAAGTGCAACACTAGCGTTGCTAGAAATAAGCAGAGAAGATCAGAATGGATAAAATAGTAAAAATAGAAACAGAAACAAAACAAACATTTAGAAGTAAGTCCACAAACAAGACTTATAATACTAAAGAAGAATTTTTAAGAAATCATAAAGAAGAAGATTTAGCAGTGGATACAGCGGTAACCGTTACTAACAAAGGACTAGACCTTCTTCAGAAGGTAATGCAAGGTGCAAAAAAATCCTAGAGGCGGAACTGAACTTCAATTTGAATATTTAACAAAATACGTTGATCAGGCATTATTAGATCAAGTACAAATAACAACATCTGTACCAGAAAAAATTCCATTACATTCATCGAAGATGAATATTCTTTGGCAAAAGAATTCATATGATCAACCTAATCTAGCACCATGGTTTAAAGATAAATCTAATCATAATAAATATGATTGGTATGTATTTAATAGTCATTGGAATTATGAAAAATTTAGAATGATGTTTGATATACCAACTGAGAAATCTTTAGTTATTAAAAATGGTATAGATAATATTAAAGCAAAAGATTTAAATAAAAAGAAAGATAAAATAAAACTTATTTTTCACCCAACACCTTGGAGAGGATTAAATGTAATATTAGCAGCAATGCAATATATTAAGAATCCTAATATAGAATTAGATGTATATTCATCTACTGAAGTTTATGGTTCATCATTTAAAGAACAGAATGATCATCAATGGCAAGAATTATATGATCAAGCAAAACAACTACCTAATGTAAACTACATTGGTTATAAGCCTAATGAATATATTAAAGAACATTTACACGAATACGATATATTTGCTTATCCATGTATTTGGGAAGAAACATTTTGCATATCAGCAATAGAAGCAATGGCAGCTGGACTTTATGTTATTACAACTGATTATGGAGCTTTGTTTGAAACATGTGCAGAATTTAGTTCTTATATTCCATATCAAAAAAATTATTTAGCACTAGCTCATAATTTTGCTTTTGCAATTGAAGCTGTTGCAGATAAATTAAATACACCAGGTATTGTAAAACATTTAGAAAGACAAATAGATTACACAAATAATTTTTATAATTGGGAAAAACAAGGCAACGCATGGACACAATTTTTGAAAGGAGCATTAGATGCAAGATCCAAGTAAACCTATATGGATTAATCCAAATCCAAAAGCAACACCAGAACAAAAGAATAGTGACTTACCTAGAATATTTTTAGCAACACCTGTTCATAGTGAATGTTCAATACATTACACACAATCATTATTAAAGTTTCAACAAGATTGTTTGATGAAAAATATATTAGTTTCTTTTTCATTATTAAAATCATCACTAGTTACACAAGGTAGAAATTTATGTGTTAATGGTTTTTTAGAAGAAGGAGATAAATATACACATTTATTATTTATAGATTCAGATATTGAATTTAAAACAGAAACTATAATGAAACTTATAGCTGCTGATAAAGATGTTATAGCTGCACCTTATCCATTAAAAGCTATTGATTGGCAAAAAGTTTATAATCGTATTAATTTAAAAGGTAATATGGAACCTGATGTATTATCTAAACAAGGATATACTTGGCCTATAAAAATGGAAAACAAAGAACAGATTACAGTTGTTAATGGTATTGCAGAAGTCTCTCATGCGCCTACAGGATGTATGTTAATTAAAAGATCTGTATTTGAAAAAATGATTAAAGCATTTCCAGATAAAAAAATAAATCAACCTACTATTTTAAATGGTCAGCAAGTAGAAAAAGAATACTTTTATAACTTTTTTGATACATATCATGAACCTAAAACTAAAAGATATTATGGAGAGGATTTTGGTTTCTGTAAAAGATGGGCTGAAATAGGTGGTAAATGTCATATTTTAGTTGATGAATATATTACTCACGTTGGAGAATATAGATATACTGGTCGTCTAATGGATGATCTTACTTTCAAAAATGATTGACTAGTCTAATAAAACCTAGTAAATTGATATATTCCAGGATAATATGCCTGCCAGATTGTTAACAATATTATAGGAATTATGGCTATTTCAAGATCACAGATGAAAAGACAATTATATATGGGTGGAGGAATCACTCAATTACCTGTTAATCAAATGATGGTACCTAGAGGAGAATATGGTCTAGGTAGTATTGTTAAATCTGTAGGTAAAGCTGTTAAAGGTGCAACTAAAGCTGTTAAAAATATTGTGTCTTCTGATGTAGGTAAACTAGCTTTACTTGCTGGAGGTGCATATTATTTAGGAGGACTTGGTGGGGCACAAGGTCTTGCAAGATTTTCACCTTCTGCTTTAAAAACAGGGTTACTAGGAACTGTGGAAGCTGGAACAGGTTTATATGGTGGTGGATTATTAAGTGGAGTTATGAATACTGGTGTTGGTCAAGCATTAACTTCTGGAAGTTTATTAAGCAAAGTTCCTGGAGGAATGGGAACAATTGCTGCAGTAGGTGGTGGATTGTTAGGTTCTTTATTTGGAGGTAGTAAAGAAAAAGCTCAAGAAGCTTTTGCAAGAGATCCACAAGGGGTTAAAAACTATCTTGTACAATATTTTAAAAATTTAAATAAAGATGCTACCGACGAAGAAGCTGCTCAGTTTGCTGAAGAACAAACTAGAGAATATGCTGCACAAGGTGGTAGAATTGGTTATGCAGATGGTAGTTATAAATTTATGGAATTAATTGATAAAGACGCTGAAGAAGAATATTACAAAAGAAAAGCAGAAGAATTGGATCGTAAATACAATCCTGAAAAATACCAAGATAAAAAAAGAAAAAAGAAAGCTGTAGGTGGTATTATGGATATACCTATGGGACAACCTAGAGAAAATCAACAAGGTGTACAAGAGCTAGATTATAGAGCAGAAGGTGGTTTTGTACCAGTTGGAATTAAAGAAAAAGCAGACGATGTGCCTGCAATGTTATCTAAAAACGAGTTTGTTTTCACTGCTGACGCGGTACGAGGAGCTGGTAACGGAGATGTTGAAAAGGGCGCAGAAAGACTGTATAACACAATGAAGACATTAGAAAATGGAGGAACCGTATAATGGCTGAAGTACAATCAGTAAGACAACTACCCGCAGAGTTTATAGAAGCATTAGGAAAAACCTATGCTGATGAATTAACGAAAACGGTAGGTGGCTTAAAAGAAATAGATGTATCACAATTATATGGACCACAATTTGTAGCTGGCCCTGGAGCACTAACTACACAAGCTGAACAATTAGCAGGTGGTCTTGGTTCTTATGAACCTTACTTACAAGCAGCTGCAGCAGGAACAGGTCCTACTGCATATCAGCAGTACATGTCTCCATATCAACAAGATGTAATTTCTACAACTTTACAAGAGTATGATGTTCAGGCTCAAAGAGGTTTACCAGGTTTAAGAGCACAACAAGTTGCTGCAGGTGCGTTCGGTCAAGGTAGAGGCGCGGTGCAAGAAGCAGTTTATCAATCTGAATCAGATAGAAACAGAGCAGCATTACAAGCTCAGTTACAACAACAAGGTTTTACGCAAGCTCAAGATTTAGCTCAAAGAGGATTTACTCAACAATTACAATTAGCTCAACAAGCTCCAGCAGCAGTTGGAACTCAGATCGCAGGATTAACTGCATTAGGTTCTCAACAACAAGCTAGACAACAAGCAGAATTAGAAGCACAAAGACAACTTGCTTACCAACAAGCTTATCAACCTTATCAAGCTACACAAGCTTTAGGTTCTGGTGTAATGGGATTAATCTCTGGTTACCCTCAACAAACACAACAAACAATTACACCTTCTCCTTCACCATTATCAACTGCATTAGGAACAGCTTCAACATTAGCTGGTATCTATAAATTGG
>Ga0222718_10002730_pt1 | contig 15608 bp, 11 predicted proteins | sample C33_27DmetaG_FD_165045 | JGI IMG/M metagenome (GOLD analysis project Ga0222718, IMG submission 165045) | Estuarine water microbial communities from San Francisco Bay, California, United States - C33_27D | ecosystem: Environmental > Aquatic > Marine > Unclassified | place: USA: California... | reverse complement strand
ATAATTAATGCGTCATCGTCAATAGAAATGGTTCCTGTATCACCTCCATCTGCAACAAGTGCTTCTTTAATATCAATTGATTTACCATCCTTTAGAATAACGATATACAAATGACCACACTCAAGTTTTGTAAATGATTGAGTTTTGCTTTCTTCAAATCCCTCCGCAGTCCAAACTTGCCATGCAGATGATTTGTCCGCCGCAGATTGTACTCTGTAAACTTCTTCTATTTCATTGCTCGGACCAACTCCTTCAATCATTTCCTCTAAGTTGAATGGTTCACAATCACCTGCTACTTTTAAATTACCACGACCAAACCAAATTATATTTATTTTATTATCAAGTATCATTTTTATATCTCCATTATGTATTGAGTTCTAATACACACTTACGGTTACCACCTTCCAAAATAATTGTTCCTGCATAGCATCCACTATCATGACTAAAATACATACGAGTTCCTTGGTGATATCCACCATTGTATATAATTGTTGAGAACCACGTTTCTGTATTTGTTGTTCCTATATAAACCTCTACTCGCACAGGTAAAAATCCAGCATTTGGATCTCTCGGTGGCACATTATATACTCCACCAAATCTTCCCTTTGCGTGTTGAATTGAAATATTATTTTTAAGTATAAATTCACCTTCCCTTACAATGATTGTTTCGTAGTTATCTTCTGTACATTTTATTTCTGCGACTTCTTCACAACTTGCAGATACAAACGAATCTCCAGATGGAACATTAAAATTTTCAATTTCCCACTCTCCTAGAATATTTCTTTGTGTGTTTGTGCTTACTAAATATCCACGACCACATTCCATTTTATCAAAGTTGTGATTGAAATAATCATCAAGTGTAGTGTTATTAGCAATATTACTTTCCCACGTAAAAGTTCCAGCACCTTTGTCGTAACAAGTATACTTTTCGTATCCCGTTGCATCACCTACTGTTTTTGTTCTTACAACTGATTCGAGATTTTCACGATTATCACCTAATGTTGAAAGATATAAATCGGAGCATGGATTAGTTGTACTGCAACTTCCATACCATCCGTATTCTTTACTATACTGAAGTTTTCCCATTGACCTATTCTCCTAAAATACACTCTGTTCCGTTTATAACACCAAACATACATTTACCAATAAATGGTCCTGTTCTTGCAAAGAAATAAACATATGGATTTGCTGGTAAACTTCCTTTGTATGTAATTTGACCAATTGCTTGACTTGGTGATGTGTAGTATTTTAATAAAATTGTTGTATCGTCTGTTACACCAGATGTATTCGCAGGTGGTATTTTCAAGTCACCATCGTTAGAGAATCCTTCAGGAATAATAATTCCATCGTCAATTTTTGCAAAACTTGGTCCAACTTCAAATGCTTCAAATACAAGTGGATTATCCGAATCAGGATCACTATATGTACATAATGTAGACGAAGACCACTCTTGTTTCATTATCAATGTAGTTTCATTTGCGTTTTGTACTAAATCACTTAATACTGCTTTATAGCAAGTACCATTTTCATATAAAAGAACTTCTGTTGCAGAATCGGGTAATGTTTGAAGTGTTAAGTATCCAAGCAATCTTTCGTTTCCAGATGCACCTATTTTTAGATTTACACTGATTGGTCCTGCATCGTTTGAATCGGTTGCTCCGAATTTTAAATCATCTAAATTCAAAGAAATATACGCATTTGCATCACGAGAGTCACCAAAGTTCCACATAAACGAAAATAACACATTGCATCCCAGTTTCCCATCGGTTTGATCACACAATACATTTTTATCACCTTCTGCTATTGCATATACATCTACACGTTTTACAACTTCTGCACTGCCTTCAGAACTAATTTCATCACGTTCCGCATCACGATAGTAAAATGAGGTATAACCTTCGGGTACACAAGTAAGACCGATGTCACCGAGTGCCGAACAGGTAGTTGAAATTCCATATTTTTGAGCAATCGATACAGAATTGGATGGATACATATTCTCCATATCAATTGAACCATTCTTTTTTAGTGTAATTGCATACATATAACCACACTTAAAACGGTCAAGTTGTCCTATTCCTGGTCCTGTGTTTGAACCATATTTTCCATCAGGACGAAACGTTTTTAATATACCATCTTCGTATGTTGAAATTTCGATGACATTTTGGTTAATATCATACAATTTAGTTCCCCATTCATCGAAGATTTCGTCATCACACAAATCGGATTCACAAGTTCCATACCAAACATATTGGTGAACCTGTGTTAATTTATTCGGTGTTGTAGTAGTGGCCATTTACTAAATAAATATGTAAAATATTTGTTTTATATTCACTTATTGAAAAGTATTTAATCTACTTATAATAAAATTTAAATTTTCAACACGAAGATGTTTTATTTTTATTGTTGCATAGTTTTCGGGTGAAATAATAACTCCTACTTCTTCACCATCACGGATTATCTGCTGAATATAATCATACGCACCAAACTTTTTTAACCAATACCAATATAAATCTTTCATGTCCTGATCACACGTAAGTAAAACCTGCATCTTTAAAAACATCGTTGAATATAAAGTAATATCACGAAAAACAGAAATCTCTGAGGGTGGTTCTGTTAAATCCGCATCTATTATTAAATTCATATTATATTGTGTTATTCTTTATCGTCTTCTTCTTCGTCAGGTGCATCTCCGAGTTCTAATCCTAGTTTTTTAATTACATAATTGAGAATATATGCCCAATCAGCAGGATCTTGCGTTTTCTTCATAATGAACTCGATAAGTGCATATCCAATGCGATTGAGTTCAGGATTATCTTCACCACCTTCTTGATTTTTAATAATGAATCCCGGAATATCTTTTTCTTTCTTTTTTAAAAGTTTTGATACATTCTTAAGTTCAGAAATATCGTCCGAAGAGTTTGCTATTTTTTCATATGTTTCCATAAACGACTCTAACGAAGTAACATTCACTATATCAAACTCCATCAGTATTCCGTATTTCTGTAACAAATGAACCGAGTTATCGTTATCATTATTCATACAATTATAAGTATCTTCTATTTTCTTTTTTTAGACGAAACTATACTTTGTTTTAATGTTCTTTTAAGTGCTACTCTTTTTTTATTTTCTATATCTATATCTTGATTTTCCGACAAAAACTTTATCATACTTTTCATAACACCAAACATCATTTCCACGTCTGCCATAGAGGTATGCCATTCATAGCAATCTATATCAAAGGCATTTGCAAGATCACCTAAACGTGAACTAACATGAACTCTTTTTTTATTTCTACGTGATAATGTTTCTCGTAATTTATTTGCAGTATCCTCGTTAGAAGATTCAATTGCAGGAACAAAAAAGAACTGAGATAATCTTAGTGTATCAAAAGTTTCGCACTCGTTAACTTTCATTTCATATAATGAACTGCGAACTCGTAAATAATGTAAATCAAAATCAATATTATGTGCTACCAATACAGGATTTTTCTGATTGTCAATAAATTCTAGAAATTGTTTTAGTGCTTCTTTTTCAGTTTTTTCTTGTGCAGAAATTTTAAAATATTTTGTTAACTCTAGTATCTCAGTTGGATTTTGTATTGCGGTTTTTCCTCGTCTTTGTTGTCTTCGTTTCCAATTGATTCTCTGAACACAATAATCATCGTTTATAAATTCAAGAGTAGAATCAAGCAAACTTATTTTATAGTTAAGTTTATCAATTTGCTTCATCGTATCTCCGTTTACAGAAATTGCAGATAATTCAATTATTTGTTCATACTCAAATTTTGGATTAAACCCAAGAGTTTCTATATCAAATAATATTAGTGTTTTATTTTTAAAATTTAAATGATTATTTAATAACTCTTTTATGGTGATATTGAAAAGTTTTTTCTTTTCGGGTATCATTTCATTTAAGTTTGAGTTTACTGACATATATATAAATAGGTAATATTCTAAATATATATAAAATAATAAAATGAGAAGCGGAAGTAGTAATAGTGGTCCTAGTACCACCGAGTTAAATAAACGTCTTGTTAAAGTTGAAAATGCAATTAAATTGTCTAAATCATTTGATACATACCTTACCAAGCAAACTGACAAGGAGTGGTCGTATGAACCACAAATGCCATTTTATATAAAACGCAAAAATGAAAGATTTGAATATCTATTTTTAAGTTTAATGGTTACCAGTAAAGGTAATGAAAATGTAATGAATTCACTCGGAGATGCGGGGTGGTTTACAAACGCAATGAGCATTGTAGATGAAGATTCTGGTACTGCATCTTTTATTTTCAAACTACATTTAATGGGTGCAAGATACGGAACTTATGCAGTTAATCCTTGTAAATTTAAATACAAGTGCTTTTCGTATGAATTAGCACAAGCATGGAAACTTGAAGGCACTATCAACGATTTAAATAAACAGGGATACGACTTTCTTCAAACGGCTGCTTGGAATAAAACACATTCGTTTTGCTTTTTAATGAAAACTATTTACTGAGGATGATCCTCTAGGTACTTTTCAAGTTTCGGATATATTTCTCGTGCGTTTACTTTTGGATTTTCCAAATACTCGTCTTTGACGATTGCAAGTAAATCACCGATAATTTTTCCAGGTCGTAACTTGTATTTCTTTTTAATATCATCTCCGTTGATTGGTAGTTTAAGTTTTCCCTGTGGTATTCCTAATGTATCAAGTCTTTTACGAATTGCTTCAATTTGATTAGGCATATCAAATCCTGCTTCGTGTGCAATATTGTCTGCATGAATTAAATTTAAAATATCTTCAAGGTGGTCACCCATATTCACTTTGAATTTACGAAGTGTTTTATCGGTTGCACCAAACGAATCAGGTCCTCCGTGTTTTAATTTCATGTGATTTCGTACACCTTTTACAACCGCATCTATGATTTTGTTCGGATATTTCAATCTTGTCAAAATCTCTTCTGCCATTTCCGCACCAACTTTTTCGTGACCATAAAAGTGTATTTCTTTGTCAATTACTTCTTTGGTTGCTTCTTTTCCAATATCATGAAATAGTGCCATCAAACGAGTTACTAAATTCTTGGGTGTTCCCTTGACAACAGTTAATGTGTGTTGCATTGCATCTTCTTTGTGATATTTGTTTTGCTCAAGACGAATAAGACGATCAAGTTCAGGAAAAACATATTTACTTAAACCTGTTATTTGAAGAAGTTTAATTGCACGATCAGGAGCATCTGTCATAAGCATTTTATTGAGTTCTTCTTGTACTCGTTCTACACTTATTTGCTTGAGTTTGCTTGCATTATTTTTTAATGCCTTAATCATAAACAAAGGCAACTTCCAATCGTACTTCATTGTAAAACGAACTGCACGAAGCATACGAAGAGGGTCTTCCGAAAAAATTACATTCGGATCAAGAGGAGTTCTAACAATTCCATCTTTGATGTCTTGCTTTCCCATACCCGTTAAATCAAGTATTTCTCCTGTACTTAAATTTTTAAGCAAACTATTTGTTGTGAAGTCACGACGAGCAACATCATCTTTAAGTGATCCAGAACCAACCTTTGGTTTACGACTTCCATCTGTATATTCTTCAGTTCGTGGCATCACACAATCTATATCAATATCATCAAGTTTAAATCCTTTGTGTTCTACTCCACTTAAATTGAATTTCGCAGTTCCAAATGTTTCGTATGTTACTGGATTAGATCCTCGTTTAAAATTTCCTATTTTCTTGGTTGCCCATTCCGCAAATTTTGCTCCTCCGTCTTCTAAATTTATTACAAAGTCCAAATCTTTTGCATCAATGCCCATGAGTTCATCACGAACTGCACCACCTGCAAGAAATACTTTTCCTTCGTATGGACTTTTTCTAATGAGTTGCTTTAAATAATCAAGTGCGGCGTTTTCTTTTGCACCTTCGAGCAACAAATCTTTTAATTTTATGATCGGCATAAACCATAAATATATACAAACCCATATTTAAGTCAATAAACGAAAAACTGAAATCAACTCTTTTATTTCTCTTTTGGTATTATAGTGAAGCATTCCGATTCTAAGCAATCCATCTTTTTCAAGATTATACGAAGATACAACACCCCAAGCATAGAAGTGTCCACTCCACGTAAATATTCCATGCTTTGCAAGTATTTGAGCAAGTTCGTGTGATGTTTTACCTTCCATAGTAATTCCAAATGTAGGAGTTCTTAAATTAACTTCATTTAAATCGGTTATTCCATGTACTTTAATATTCTTAAACTCTTTTAGTTTTTCCAAAAAATAACGACTAAGTTCATTTTCATATTCGGTTATGTTTTCATAAGCAAGTTCAAGACTTTTACGATTTACACTTTTTTTATCTGATAAAGAACAAATGTATTGTATTGTATCGGGAATACTTGCTATCGCAGAAAAATCAGGAGTACCAGTTTCCCATCGATTTGGAATAGTTTCAACCGCAGGTAAAACCTTATACGGAGTAAAATTCTCAAGATGTTTTTTCTTTGCGAATACTGCACTTACATGAGGACCGAAATACTTGTATACACTTGTTACAAGAAAATCACAATCTAAATCTTGTACATCAATACAACGATGTGGAGCATAATGCACTGCATCAACAAATACCAACGCACCTTTCGCATGAGCAATTTTTACTATTTCTTTTACAGGATTTATTGTTCCGATTGCGTTACACGCATAATTTACCGCAACAATTTTAGTTTTGTTTGTAATTGTTTTTTCAAAATCTTTTACGTTATATTTTCCTGTTTCTGTATCAAACTTTATTGTATTTACTTTACATTTTTTATCTTTGGCTGCTTCTACCCAGGGTGATACATTAGCAAAGTGATCTAAATCAGTTACAACAACTTCATCGTTTTCGTTCCATTCTCTGCTTAACGCACGACTAAACTGAAATACACTCGTGGTGGCATTTGCTCCAATTACAATTTCATCGGCATTGCAATTCATAAACATTGCAAGTGATTCACGTGCATATTTTACTGCATTTGTTGTATTAACACTTGTTTCAAAATATCCACCTTGATTTGCTTTATCACCAAGAATATGTTCACGATAAGCATCAAATACATTATTTGGAATTTGAGACGCACCAGGTCCATCAAAATAAATAGCAGATTTATTATTATCTGTTTTTCTTTTTAATGCCGGAAAGTTTCTTCGTATTAAACCTAAATCTTTCATGCAGTAAACACAAACACGTCACGATAGCCTAAATCAACTCCCGTAGGACTTAATTTAGTTGCGTTATGAAATACTTCTCTATCGTTTACTACGAGCATTTCATTTTCATCGAGTGTTTTGCGAAGAATTGCATCTTCATCAGCATCATCCTTATTTAAAAAGAGTTCACTTTCACCACCACTTATTTCTGTTCTTCTTGCACAGAATATTCCAATAAAATCAAATCCATCTTGATGTCTGCCTTCAGGTGCAGGTTCTCCTTTTATGTAAATACTGCTATGAATTCTTATTTGGTGTATTCCGATTTCATTAATATAAGGATTAGTATTTGTTAAGTGAATAAATCCTTCTACTATTTTATTAAAATTATTTGAGAAAATTAAATCTTCTTCAATCTCTTCATATTCTCTTTCTACATCCCCCAATAAATCGTTTACCTTTGCAGTTTGAACAAATTTTTTATGGGGTAATATTTCCCATTTTCCATAATGATCTTTTTTTATTGACGAGTATCTTCTTTTACGAAAATCTCCATTTACATACGGATCATAAGGCATATTTTCAAAGTAATCTTCAAATACACCAATATCAACCGAGGTAAAATTTCTAAGTTTATATTGCCAACTTAATTTTTTCATTTCACCATCTCCTTTTGTTAATTATCTCCTACTATAAATAGGATATATACGGAGTTTTTATAAAAACTAAATGGTGAGAATTTGATTGAAATTAGATACAATAAAACTTACTTCTTCGTCAGCAATTGCAGGATCTCTATCTATGTGACATCCCATAGGAATATATTCATCGTTTATTTTTACATCTAATACAAACGGGTATTCTTCTGCCTCTTTCAGAATATAATCATATAATCCTGATATAGAATAATACTTTATTTTGGTATCTTCGGTAATATCAGTTAATACTCCGTTCATGCTTTTTCTTTGTATCTTTACAATCTTTTCATTTTCCACATGAATTGTTACAGTAGCATTAACTTCATCTAATGCAAAACGTTCCCAACGAAAATCAAACTTATAGTTTGTAATATTTTTTGATTTCCAATTTGTATAATCATCTAGAAATTTTTCTTTGTCAAAACCACATATCGGAAACTTACAATCGTTTTCTGCATCACGACCATGTGCAGTTCCGTCTGGACAGATTCGTAAGTCTTTTGTACATCCAACAAATGTGCTAATTGTTAATTCAAACTTCATATCAGGATGAGCACTGCATTGATACCACAACTCACCGTCATAGTTAACAGGTATTTTTACCACTATATACTCACCTTTTAAAATATGACTTCCACGAATCCAATTTTCTTCAGGTTTCCAATTCTCATTGGTTGTTGTTTCTGATGGAGAAGTTCTTATATTAAACGCATGACCTTCATCAGACCTTTTAAATACATAAGTTTTACCTGCTACGAACACATATTTTTTAATATCAATTTCACGATCTTTTATGTTAAATTTATAGAACGGATAATCATCACTTGTCATTGTAGGTTCTGAAACACTAAATGTAACATCGGTAGTTACAATAGGTGTAGTTGGTTTTGGACAAGGATGTACAAATACACTTTTGTTTGGTCTTACATAGAAAGTAGCAATTAGTGCATCAAAACCACTTCGTTTGCTATTACCCCAAGAACCATTAAATGGTATTGCTATGTTCCGTGCAGTTGAATCATCGTTATCTCGTACAAGAATCCAGTCAATCAAACCACCTGAAATATCTTCAGGTGCACCTCTTTCAATATAACCATAAATTACAACAGTATGACCAAGTGCAGACTCTGCATTTTCTTGATTTTGTTCAAGTGAAGTATAAATCTCTCCTAACGATTCGTTTGTTGGAAACGGAGCATACTCGTACATTTCGTAAAATGAAATTTGGTCATGGTTTTCTTGAATAAACACTTCATCACCAATCTTAGGACTTCCTATATTCCATCCACTAAACGATGCAAGAATAGTTCTATTGCTATCTATTTCTTCCGCAATTGCTTTAAAGGTTAAATCTCCATCGTTAGATTTAGTTGGATTTTCTCTAAGCAAACGAGGAACTGCACCAAGAGGTCCACCTGTGTTTGGATTGTGATAAACAAGTCCTACTGATTTTCCCCATCCTGCGTGTTCATAGAACCCACTGAGTCCTTTCCATATCATTTCTATGGTTGTACCTGGTTTAATTGAACCTGTTGATTGTTGACCATATATACCTACTTCGTTTGTGTTCATAAACCAACCAAAATCAGTTGTTTCACATTTTTTAACCGATGCAGGTGCATTTATATTTCCACGATGATTCGGTCCATCCAACAAATAGTTTCCCCATCCTTTTTTAGAGTCCCAATTTATTGTTTTTAAATTTGGATTAATATCACGACTTGAATCGTATCCGTCATTTAAAAATCTTGGTTCTTTGAGTCCATAGAAATTTATTAAATGCTCAAGTTGAATTGCGGCCGAAGTAGGAGCACACCATGCTTTAAAACTATTTGGTGTGAACCCAATGTAACTTCCATTCATTGGATTAGAAACTTCTCCACTCGGAATTATTCCTTTGTTTTCATAATACAAAGGTTGATTCCAATCAGACACTTTACCACGAACAGTTCCCATTCGTTTAATTAGTGGTTCAATCCACAACTTTGGTCCTGTATGCTTTTCTGTATCTTCAAAATCACAATCTCTTTTCTTGGCAATTTCTTTTGTTTTATTTAGAATTTCAGTTAATTTAGAATCATCTACCTTTTTAATTTTTGAAATTCGTTTACCTTTGTTATCTTTTACAAACTCATCACGAATTGTATCGAGCATTACTCCTGTTTTAAGTTCTTTGTCTTCGTCTATTTGCCTAAAAAGGAATTTAACAGAATCATCAAAATCTGTTTTATTTTCATCGGTTTCGTTTTTTACATATTCCTTTAAGTCTTCTTCATCAAATAGTTTTTTATTCGGTTTATTTTTAAGTGGTTCAGAGAGTCTTTTTAATACTCTACCGAGTCTGTCTGATGGTTTTTCTATTTCGTCTTTCGGCAAAACATCTTCAACCGAGTCCATTAAAATGGTGAGTTTGTCACGAACTTTTTTGTTCACTGTATTCACCGAATCATCACCATCCATAAATGTATCATCACCATTATATTTCACAATGTCATCTACATCAAATCCATATTCTCCGATGAATGTATTCATTTTGAATGAATCGTGTGTATCTTCATCTTTAAATTCGGTTAATAATGACGATACATTTGATGCAATATATCTTCTTTTTACTACATCTTTAACTTTTTCTTTAAACACAGGATAACGAAATACCTTATCACGAGATATAAATGTACAAGTTTCTTTATCAAATGATCTAGTTGGAAGTGTTCTTAATTCAAAGAATTTTATTGCAGGTAAATTACTTTTAATATACTTGTATGGTTCACCTTCTATATTCAGTTCGTCAGTTTCTGTTTCAAGTATAAGTTCTTCACCATCATCAGTTTCAAGATATCCTGCTTCAGTTTTAGCACGAAATGAAAATCCATATACTCTTGAATTTTCTATTTGAAATGTCATTCCACCTGTATCATCATCTGTGATTTCTTCAAGAATTTCGTAGTTACTTGCGTAAATCATCGTTCCCCACATAAAAATACTTACATCATCTTTCTTTGAGTAACTCGAATTTATTGTAATTCGTTTTCCTTCGTTTTCACCCAATTCTTCTTGAATATTAACAGGAAGATACGATACCTCGTCATCAGTTACAACTCCGTAGAAACCACCCTCAAGTTCATTGTATTCTATTGTACCTGTAATTTCTGGAGAAATGTTTCTTTTGTCAGATTCAAGTTCAAGCATTTCCATTGTTAATACTTCAAAATTCAATGAATCATCTACTTCACTTGGAGTTGGTGATGTTGAGTATGTAGGACTTGGTGTTGTTGGTGGTGAGTATGTAGGACTTGGAGTTGTTGGTTCGTCTATCTTAGTTGGAGTTGGTGTTGCATTATTTACATTTTTTGAACTACAATCATGTGTGTGCATTCCATAGTTTGCAGGACCGTTATACGATAAATTAAAATGTGGAATATCAACTGAATCCACACCTTTTTTTAAAATAACCAAATACGCATGACCACATTTTAACGATGTAAAATTCTGTAATAAAGGTATTAAATCAAATCTCCACTTCTTAGGAACTCCACTTGAGCTCCACTCATATACCGCATGAATTTTATCAGCATGGTTTTCAAGATTAAATTCTGTACACATGGTATTCACATCACACGATCCATACCATCCATTTATTACTTTAAAGTCATTTGCTAATTGATATAATTTTGCCATAATATTTTTCCGTTAGTTTCTTACGAACACATTATTTTCTGTTGTACTTGCTAGTTTACCAAGATAACAATCTCCACTGTCCGATTCAAATTTGAACTCAGGTTTATCACCACCTAGAACATAAGCAACCTCAATTGTCATACCACCTTTATCAAAAGTTTCTACTTCAAACGGACAATTAAATGAATTACCAATAGGATTTACATCTCCAGATAGTTCATTCCAACACAATTTACCTGGTATAGTGCTTTTTCCACTTACTCCATTTTTCATAGTAAATTCATACCCACCGTTTCCATCAGGAACTGTTGTAGTTGATGTATTGAATCCGTCACAACAACTTACCTCATCTTGTGAATCATTGTTTGTTGGTTGTTCGTTATCGTCTGCATAATCTGCCTCACATTTTAATGTAAGTTTTCCTGCATCTTCTGATAGTTTCTTTGCTTCCACGAATCCTGGAATAGATAAAATACCTGTTCCTTTTTTCAATACAATTAAATACGGATGTCCGCATTCTAATTGATTAAAGTCTTGATAAAAACTATCATGCTTTGGATCAAAACTTGTATTAAAAATTGAGTAATTATCGTTTTGTTCGTTTATTTGAAATACTCTAAATAACATATCACGAACCGACGGAGTAGTTAAATCAAATGGTTTACAATTATATCCACATACTCCATACCACCCCATATAAAATCTTAATCCATTTTCAGATTGTGGCAACGGAACTTCTTTGTATGTACCAATCGTATCCGTTGGAGTTGGTGTCATCGTAGGAGTTGCGGTTGGTGTTTTTGTAGGTGTAGGTGTAGGAGTCGGTGTAGGAGTCGGTGTAGGTACATTATATGGTCTTAAAACCGATATATTGAATCCCGCAGGCATCAAATCATTTTTAATAAAGTCACTTATTTGATATTGATTCAAGTCTGCTCCAAAATCTAAAATATAACATCCAAGTTCAACTCCAAAGTTTGTTGCGGTTTCTTGGTCCATTTGTATTAAAATTGTATCATCACCATAATTGTTTTTAGTAATCGTAAAAACAGTTCTTGCGGTAATGTTACTAAAATCCAAATCAGTTAAATGTTTCTGAAGAATTACTGCATGACTAAGACGAGCAACAGGTATTTGCGTTTCATCAATATATGAATCATAATCATTTTTGTTATACCACATTGAGAAATGTAATCTTTTTGAGTGATTAATATCAATCGCAACGGTTCCATTTGGATGAGCATCTTGATAAATAAAAAGATCGTTTCCACTTGCATCCTTTTCTATTACAGGTGTTGTATCCTGTAGATTAAAAAGTGCATGGTAATCACGACTACCAAGTTCGTCTATACAAAACTGCACATCTGTGGACTGATTTCCATCTCCGAGATTTCCTCCTGTATCATCAACTATATCGGTATCATCTACATCTTGTGTATAAGTAGGTGTCGGAGTTGGAGTTGGTGTAGGTGTTGACTCGTCAACGTAAGTAGGAGTTGGTGTTGGTGTCGGTGAAGGAATATCCACATCCACAACAACACCCGACATTTCAGTCATTTCTACATTATCATCTGAAGTATCAATTGTTCCTTTATAGCACTTTCCATCAAATGCAAAAAATATATCTTGTCCGTTTGCATCACCACTTAGTTTTCCAACCGTAATTTCTGCGGCTGCGAATCCAGAGAACATCATGTTTATTTTGTCGGTTGTTGTATCGGTTGCAGGGTTTGCCCACGAAGCATTAAAACCAACTACCATGCCTGGTAAATTTAAAGTAATAGATACTAGATCAAATGATCCAGATTCAGAGTATGAAGTATAATCGGTAGGTATGCAGTTTTCCATATCAGTAATTCCTGTTTAGCATTTATTTTGTTCGTAAAGTTGTTTGATTGTTGTTTCTGTTAATATTCCTTTATATAAATAAAAACTATAAATGTTTCCATTTAAAAATGAATCATTTTCATTTAAAGTTGCTCGTTTTCTTCCAATGTGTAAATAATGTTCATTGTTATATTCAAGTCCACGAGTTTTTTCGGATGTTCCTATTAGACTTCCATTTATATATAATTCAATCTTGTTTGTATAAATTACACAATGAGCAATGTATTTTTTATTTCGCAGTATAACCCCATCGTCACTTTTAACCAACGAAACAACTTCATCATTTTTACATATTCCGAGTTCTAAGTTTCCATCTACCCCGGATTGTTCATTGTATTTTAAGTAAAAACAACCATTGTTTATAGTTTCAGACTGATTCTCTCTGAATACAATATACTGAGAATCTTTGTTTTCCTCACCTGTTTCTATGTTATTGTGTGAACTGATTTTAAATTGAATTTCAAATGAAAATGCATTTAGTTTTTCGTAATAAGGTACTCCGATGTATCCACCTTGTTGTCCATCAAATTTTACACTCGTTGTACAATTAGGAGTAGTTGATGGAGTTGGAGTTTTACTTGGAGTTGGTGTAGGTGAAGGTGTTGGGGTTCCTGTAGTAGTTGGTGTAACGGACGGAGTAGGAGTTGGTGTTGGAGATGGAGATGGTGTTTTAGTTGGTGTGGGTGTTGGTGCAACCAATGGCAATCCATATACACAAGTTTTTCCTTCATCTAACTTGGTTCCAGGAGAACCTATTGCAAGTATATCACCTTTATTATTCAACGACACACTAAAACCACTTATTTCATTATCTGATTTACCACGTATTCCATTTTCGAGTTCAATCCAATCAGAACCATCCCAATCATAAATGTTTACAATTCCGTTATCTTCTTTTCCTTCGGAATCGTCAAAATAAGCACCAATTGCAATTCTGTCACCAGTTCCATTCAAAGAAATTCCACGACCGGCAGAACTATTTGGATTTTTTCCGTAAATATCACGACCAAGTTTAAACCACGTTCCGTTTCTAAATTCATATATTCTTACTTGTCCTGCATCTTCACCACCTGCGTCATGTTTTGTTGAACCAACTGCAATCCGAGTTCCCGTTTCATTAAATGCTACACTTCGTCCTGCTTCGTCTTTTACAGAACTTCCTTTGATAACATTACCATATAGAATCCATTTATTATTTTTAAATTCATATACATTCACACAACCACTTGCATCACCATTTACATCACTTCCAACAGAACCGATTGCTAATTTAGTTCCATCGTTATTTAAAAACACACTTGTTCCACTTCGGTCACCTGCAGAATCACCATAAATATCATCTCCAAGTTTGTTCCATTGTTCGTTTTCGTATTTAAATATTTTTGTTTGGCCACACGATACTTTTTCATTGTCAATGCTTCCATCGTTGTAAGGAGCACCGATTGCTAAAATATTTCCGTTTTTGCTAAGAGATACAGATAATCCACTTCTATCACCCATTGCATCTCCGTTTATTGATTCACCAAGTTTAATCCACTCATTGTCAATAAATTCGTATACATTTGTTTGTCCTGCATCACCTGCTGATCTATCGTTGTAGTATGCACCGATTGCTACACGGTTTCCGTCTGCACTTAATGATATACCCCATCCACTAAAATCACCATATTGATCTCCGTCGATATCTTTACCAAGTTGTATCCAATTATTTTTATCGTTTAATTCAAATATTCGTGTATGACCTGTACCACTATTATGATTCGCACCAACTGCTAATCGTTTTCCATCGTCACTCAAAGAAACTGATACTCCACTATACCCACGTATTTCTTCTCCTATAATACAATCACCAATTAAATTGATTTTATCATATACACTTGAAAATCCAAATATTTGTTCTTCGTATGTATTTAAATAATAAGCAGATGCTTGATCCACATCTTCCATGTTTATTTTATATAAATTTGCATTTATAGTTGGTTCTGTTTTGGACGTATCTTTCCATTCATCTGCACCAAATATTAATCCACTTGAATTATACGAAATAAATGGTTCGGTTACTTCTTTATTATCATCCTGTTCATCTGTACACCCATTTCCCAAGATACCTGAGTTTTCAGAGAATCTATTAGTTGCAACAAACCCCTGTATATCAAGTTCTCGTACTCCTTTT
>Ga0222718_10002729_pt1 | contig 15608 bp, 13 predicted proteins | sample C33_27DmetaG_FD_165045 | JGI IMG/M metagenome (GOLD analysis project Ga0222718, IMG submission 165045) | Estuarine water microbial communities from San Francisco Bay, California, United States - C33_27D | ecosystem: Environmental > Aquatic > Marine > Unclassified | place: USA: California... | reverse complement strand
GAGAACATGAGCCTAAATCAACACAATTAGGAGTGGCAGTCATTTCGGTGCCGTAAAGGAATGTTGCGTTGGTTTGAAGCCCATCAGTCTGAATAATTCCAATGCCACCCCTGATTCCAACAGTAGCAGAATTGGTTCGAATTAAAGCAGGTTGTTTTTTGGTAACCTTACCCCCAACGATTCTAAGCAAGCCTCTTGCCGTTACCTCAAGAGAGCCCTCAGCAGTCTTGGGGTTGTAAATAAATTTATCTAGAACGACACTAGAATTTGGCCCCACTGAAAATGCAGTACCATCAAGCAATAACATTTGCGCCCTGCCAATGCCATCTGTTTCAATCGTATGATTTTGAATAATCTCATAACCCGCATCGATAAGTTTACGCTCTTGCTCAAGAGTTAAATCAGTTGTATTTTTATTAACCGCAGATGCAACTCCTATTTGCTCTTGCGCCTGACCATTAATAGCAAAAAGACTGACTACTAAATAAACTGGAAGAAAATTTTGAATACATTTCATGATTATTTAAAACATTGATAATTTATTTGTGCAGAAAAATTATTAGCCCTGCGTTTGTAAATACTGATAGTGCTTCTGGAATCATTGAAGATCAAACCAAGATTTAACGACCAACAAGCTCCTATGGATTTAAGCATATTGAATTGAAGACTTTCCATTTGGTCATGTCTTGCGCCAAAAAGAGGATAGTTCTTATCATGCGATTTATCTTCATAACTATACTTTGATGAAAATTGCCAATTTTTACCCAGAGGCTGAGAATAACTAAATTCCAAACCATAGTTTTCATAAAACTCATAGTCTGTATTTGCACGATAATTTTCTAAAATGATCTTATAGCCATATAAAGCTTGAGGGCCAGACCAAACGTAACTCTGCCCAAAACTTATTCCATTTATCCGGCCATTTTTTTGTCTTCCTGACCTAAAAATTTTCTCATCTCTGTAATATGAAAAGAGCATGGAGGAACCATTATCTAATTGACCGCTGTAATCAAGCGAAATACGGCCACTACGTAAAATTTCTTGTCGGTTTAACACAACTCGCAGTAAATTAATGTTCGGTACAAAGACTGGATCCTCTAAATTAAAAAAAGAAAAGAAATTCTCATCTAAGTTAAAGTTTCTGCGAACTGAAATTACGTTACTTTGTACATCGAATTGAGTGTAAGTATCGAATCGATCTGCGCCATAACTAAAAAAGTATTGAATGTTATCGCCTCTTGGGTGATTTAAGTCATGATCAATGCTTAAAGAATAGTTATATATAGACGATCTATCGCTTTGCCTTTTGCTCTCTTGATCAACCTCTAATAAAAAGTCACCAATCTCAATAAAATCAGCATTGATACCTGAATTTCCATTCGTGGTTCGTTTGAAGCCAATACTAAGGTTTTGTCGCCATTGAAAAGGCGCCTGAGCAGAGACAATTGCCTCAAGGAATTGATCAACCTTAGCTTCAACTTCTGGGGGTGGATTAAACTCCTTAACACTTTTTAAATAGTTGTTAGCCAAAGCAAAGGCGCCTAGACGGAAATATAAAACTCCAAGTTCTAACCTGATTCTAGGTAATTCTGAGTCATAAATAAGCATCTGCTCAAAGACCCCGATGGCGCCCTCTAAATCTCCAACCATAATAGACAAATTAGCGTACTTAAAGAGCAATGAAAGATTGGTTGGATCTTTAAAAAGTTGCTTAAAAACCTCCTCTTTTTGTTGCAGAGCAATAGACAGTTCTTTCGGATCGGATATGGTGGGCTCTACATTTTGAGCGAAGGAATACATGCATAAAAAAATGCAAATCATTAAAAAAAAAGCTCTTAGTTTCATGTTTTTTTTATAGAAAATACATAGGGATTCCGCTTTAAATCCTCTATTTTAGGCATATTTAACCACATAAATAACAATGTATCATTTAATAAGAATATTAAGGGCTCTAAGTTGAGTCAGAGGTTATAATTGACTTATGAAAAAATCTGAACAAACAAAAATCAAACTTGTTGAGGCAGTAATAAAGCTTATTAATAAAGGTCAAAAAATTTCTGTGGCAAGCATTACAAAAGAGGCAAAAACAGCTTATGGCAGCTTTTACAGATATTTCAATAATCTTGAGGAGGTCCATGAGGCTGCAATCATTGATGTGGCATTACGCGTGGCTGAAGATCTTGATAAAAAACTTGAAAAAGAAAAATCAAATCTTTTCAAGGTTTATTATGGCTGGTACATTGCCATCGATTTGTATAAAGATACGTATACAGCTAACTGGCTCATTAACCACCCTGCCAGCATTAACAAAGCATGGGTTCTTACCGATCCCGCAACCTTTAACTGGTTGCAAGAGGCAATCAAGCAAAAAGAGGAACCAGGCCTCAATGAAGAAAATCTAAGACACTTTAAAATGGCTTTACCTTATTTGCACTGGACCTATCAAAATGCATTGCGAGAGTTGCTCAGAGGGAGAAAATCAATTCCTGTTTTCTTGGATCTAATGAATTCAATTAATTTTCTTGATCTGCCAAGCAAAACTCATAAAAAATATCTTAAAAAAGTCGCTGACTCTCTTTAAGCCTCACTAAAGCTTAGCGTGAAAAAAAACTATAAAAAACTTTCTCGATACGGTCTCTTGGTCTTTGCAATCTTAATAAGTTTTTTACCGATCCTTAATCCTTTTCAAATTTTTAGCAGCCTACAAAATTATTCTTTTGATACCTTCCAAAGAATTTTACCAAGAGAGATTTACACTGAAGACCCTGTGATCATCATTGATATTGATGATCGTTCACTTACAGAAATTGGCCAGTGGCCCTGGCCTAGAAATCAATTAGCAAAATTAACAGATCAAGCTTATGCAGCAGCTGCATTAGGATTTGATATCGTCTTTGCTGAAGCAGACAGAACCAATCCTGAAAATTTCATTTTCAGCTACCCTCTTACCGAAGCATCAAAAAAAGAACTATCAAAATTACCGAGCAATGATGAGCTTTTTGCTCAAGCCATCGTTAATCATGGAACCGTTGTTCTAGGTCAGGCTTTAAATAATAAAAATAATATTAAGCCTTACCAGGCTAAATATGGCTTGGTAACTCAAGGTGATAATCCCAAGCAATTTATTAGAAATTATCTGGGTGCACAAAATAATATCAAACTGCTGGATGACTCAGCTTCAGGAATTGGTTCAATGAGCATAGGTAATAATGATGCAATTGTTCGCCAATTACCTACCTTTGAAAGAATTGATGATCAATTGGTGCCTAGCCTTGCTCTGGAAATGACAAGAGTGGCTGTGGGAGCCTCAACTTTTCAGATTAAGTCCTCTAATGCCTCAAGCGAGGAAGCCTATGGCGCTCAAACAGGCATCAATAATATCAAATTGGGCCCTCTCACCATTCCAACAACACCTGAAGGAAATGTATGGGTTTACTTTGCCCCTACAAAAAATATTCCTACAGTCTCTGCAGGGGATGTGATCTCAGGATTAATACCGCCTGAATTTTTTGAGGGCAAGGTTGCACTTGTTGGAACATCTGCTGCCGGCCTGCTCGATCTTAGATCTACCCCTACAGAAAAAAATATTCCTGGGGTCACAATCATTGCTCAATTTATTCAGCAAATTTTTGCTAATGAATTTTTACAAAGGCCAGATTGGCTTTTTGGAGCGGAGTTCCTTGCAGGTCTTATATTAGCTGTACTAATTACTCTAAGCATTCAAGCCCTAGGACCTATCGGTGGATTGAGTGTTTTGATCCTAGGTTCTGGCGGAATCACGGGTTCAAGTTATTATTTTTTTAAATCAAAATTATTTTTAGTTGATCCAATCTCTCCTTTAATCATTGCATTGAGTGTTTATGTTGCCGTTACCTTTTTCAATTTTCTGTTTACTGAGCTAGAACGAAGCAGAGTAAGAGGCGCCTTTGCACAATATCTTTCCCCAGAAATGGTTAATCGCTTGGCAGAATCTAGCGAATCATTGGTTCTTGGTGGAGAGAGAAAAGAAATGACCTTCCTGTTTTCAGATATTAGAGGTTTCACTAAAATTTCTGAACAATACAAGGATGATCCAGAAGCTTTAACACAGCTCATCAATCAATTACTCACGGTCTTATCTAATGCAATTTTAGAGCATGGTGGCACCATAGATAAATATATGGGTGATTGCATCATGGCATTTTGGAATGCACCGACCGACCAAGAAGATCATCGTCAATTAGCTATTAAAGCAGCCCATACAATGAATGAGGCTTTAGATGAATTCAATCTTGAGACAGATGGAGGTTTAGACTTTAAGCTAGAAATAGGCATCGGCATTAATTCAGGAAATTGCATTGTCGGTAACATGGGCTCAGACAAACGCTTTGATTACACCGTTCTTGGAGATGCTGTGAACTTAGCATCAAGACTTGAAAGTCAATCGTCTAATTATGGACTACACATGATTGTTGGTGAAAATACTTACATGAATGATTCTGACTTTACTATGATTGAAATTGATAAAATTGCAGTCAAGGGAAAATCTACTGCTGAAACAATCTATACCTGTTTTAAATCTGGCATGAAGTTTCCAGAAGGATTTATAGATAATCATATATCATTCTTGGCTGAATATAGGGCTCAAAACTGGAATGCAGCAAACTTATTAATTGACGAATTAATGTCCTCTTCAAATGAGCTTGAACTATACTACAGACACATGAAGGCGAGAATTGAAAAATATATTACAAACCCACCATCAGCAGATTGGGGCGGAGTTTATGTTGCTACAAATAAATAGAAAAAAGTATTTCGTAACCTTAATAATCTGCTTAAGCTCTTTCAGTGCTTTTGGTCAAGCGATCGTAAATATCGAGGACTTGCGACGCGAAGGCGAAGTTGGTTTTTTTACCAGTATTAGTGCTAATTTGAATGCATCTCGAGGGAATAGAGATAGAGATTTTTATTCTGCACAATTAAGATTTGATAATAACTCCACTAATGCAGAATCTTTTTTGATCCTCCAGCAAAGTGAAAGAAAATCTAATGATAAGCTTATAGATGAATCAACCTTTATGCATGGAAGGTATATATGGGTTGGCGAAAAAGAAACAAACTGGGAAATTTTTGGACAGTTCAGTGAAAATCCCTTCAGAAATTATAAAAAAAGATCTGTTGTTGGGGGCGGCCTAAGATATGAGCTGTCAAAATCAGCTCGTATAGGTGCTGGTTTGCTCAGTGAAGATGAAACCGATCTTGACGGTCAATCCAAAACGACTGAAAGACTGGGCTTCTATCTACACAATTCTTTTGAAATTGCAGAAAATATTGATTTCAAGCCAACCATATATTTTCAACCAAGCATTGATGACTTTGAGAATGACTACAAAGCAAGTATGATTTTAGCCATAGATTTTAAAGTAAATAAAAATTTTAAGATAACGATGCAATATTCATCTTTTCATGACTCGGATCCACCCATGTTGGCTGAGAAAACAGATGAATCAATCTCAACCATGTTTTCATACAATTTAAATTAATTATGGAAGGATTTATAGAAATTTTTACAAATGTCTGGGAAGAAGGCTTTTTAGGCATTGGCATAACAGAGATTATTGTCTCTATGTTGATATTTATAGCTGGAGCTATAAGCAGAGCCTTTTTTGTAGGCAGAGTGCTGAATTGGCTCGAAAAGCTTACTGAGCATACAGATTCTGAAGTTGACGACGTCTTGCTTGAGTCACTCAAGAAGCCACTTGGATATATTCCTATGACGGTTGCTCTATACTTTATTGCTGTTTACCTCCCTCTTGCAGGCATGGCAGATACTTTTGCTACTAATCTAGTCAAAGCTATGATTGCTTTCACAATATTTAGTGCATTATCAAATAGTATTGCTCCAATTTTTCAGGCTTTTACCTCAAGTGCTGTATTAACTAAATCCATGACCATGTGGCTTGAAAGAGCTGCGAGGATAATTATATGGATTATAGGTCTTGGTATTATCTTAGATATCTTTGGTATTCAAATTGGCCCACTGGTCGCTGGTCTTGGTTTATTCTCAGTAGCTGTTGCGCTTGGTGCTCAAGATTTGTTTAAAAACCTTATCTCTGGATTACTGATCATTGGAGAAAATAGATTTCAACCGGGTGATCGAATAGAGGTGCCAGGCTCACTTCATGGCATGGTTGAAGACATAGGTTTCAGATCAACGCTTATCAGAATGTTTGATACATCTCCCATGCTAGTTCCAAACAAAGATCTTTCAGATGTAAAAGTTATCAATCACGGCAACATGAAATATAGAAGAATTAGCTGGTCATTAAATCTGATTTACTCTACTACCCAAGAACAATTAGCAAAAATTTGTGAGGAAATTACAAACTTTATTACCACCTCTGAAGAATTTATAAATAATCCTGATCAAGAGTCCTTCGCTAGAACTGAAGAACTAGCATCAAGCTCCATTGATGTGAGAGTGCTGTGTTACACAGACCCAGTGGGCTTAACAGATTTTTCTAAAATTAAGCAAAACCTAATTTTTGAAGTAATTAAAATCGTTAGAAATAATGGTTCCGAATTTGCCTACCCTTCAACTTCAGTATATGTAGAAAATACAGATCCTTTAAATATTTCAGACTACTCAACCGAGGGTTTGAAAGCGAAAGATATATCTCATCAAGCTGCACCTGATAAGGGTGATGACTGATCTTAAGTCCTTTTAGAGACAGTTAGCTCTAACTCTTTAAACAGTCCTGGGTAATCTTTAGAGAGTTCTTCTAAATCTGAATTAGTTAATTCAAGTAATTTTGTATCATCAGCTGCTGTAATGGTTGCATTGCGAGGAGCGTTTCCAAGCAAACCCATTTCTCCAAAATAGTCGCCGGCAACCAAATAGACAGGCTGATCAATTTCAACTTTCACTTTGCCATATTCAATGATAAACATTGAATCAGCCTCTTCTCCCTTGGAGCAAATAGTTTCATGCTCACTCACTAAGACCACTTGGAGTTTTTCATTAATTTTGCCAACAGCCCCAATAGGCAATTCTTGAAATAAGGGAACTGAGGCGATAGCTTCAAAACTAACTAAGAAATTCTTTTTTTGAATTTCTTCATAATATGCAGAAGCAAGAATAGCAGCAGGTAATGCAAACATACCTATACCAACCAACATGGTAAAACTTGCTAACAATTTTCCAAGATCTGTCATAGGAACAACATCGCCATAACCCACAGTAGTCAAGGTGGCTATGCCCCACCACATGGTAGCTGGAATACTGCCAAACACGTCTGGCTGTCCTGAGGATTCTAAGAAGTATATAAATGTAGATACAATCAACAGGATTGAAATTACCATTATCTGCGATCCAAGCAAGGGATTTCTTTGTTTGATAATTGTTTTAATTAGCGTATTAGTAGGTAATAAAAATCTAGAATTACTAAAAATATCAAACAACCTAAATAATCGAAGAATTCTTAAATCATAGATAGAAAAAAATATTTGATTAATGAGGACCAGTCCATCAATTGATAGCAAAAATGATAATCTTCGCTCTACAAAAACCCTCAAAAGCAACTCAAAAGAAAAAATAATAATTGACAATATATACAGAGTTTTCAGGATAGGCATATCCATGACAAGATAACCAGCACTCGATACTATTTGATGGAAGATATTAACAACTATCACTGCTCCAAAAAATTTATTTAGTGTATCCAATATATTTTTCATTAGATGATTATAGCTTGAGTCTTTGATATGAAAAACTAAGTCCTTAAATATTAATGATTAACTAAGTAAATGTTTGGTAGGATGGTCCTTGGGAGAAACTGATTTAAGAATAAAATATAACCATGTCTGATCAAACTATTCTTGCAACTACTTTGGCTGTTCTAATGGGCCTACTCATTTGGGGTAAATGGCGTTATGACGGTGTCACGCTAGTTTGCTTGGCTACACTGGTTCTATTTGGAGTTGTGCCTGCAGAAAGTGCTTTTTTAGGGTTTGGACATCCGGCTGTGATAACTGTTGCTCTTGTTCTATTAATCAGTAGAGGATTGCAAGAGGCAGGAATGGTTAGTTTGGCTGGAAACTTGATTTCCCGTCTAACTCTTTCAGAAAATCAATACATGATAATGATCATGGTTGTTGCAGCATTTTTATCTTCATTTATGAACAACATTGGAGCCATGGCTTTATTGCTACCTATTACATTATCACTTTGTCAAAAAATGGAATGGAATCCTTCAAAATTTCTTATGCCATTAGCATTTGCTAGCATTCTTGGTGGCATGAATACCGTAATAGGAACACCTCCAAATATTATCATTGCGCAATATAGGCAAGAATATACTGGAACTGCCTTTAGCTTCTTTGACTATTCATTGGTGGGACTTGCTGTCAGCATCCTGGGTGTTTTGTTTATTGCGATTATAGGCCATAGATTCGTTAAAGTACGTGAGAATGCAAATGATGCAACAAGACTGATTGATTTAAAAAACTATCTTTTTGAAGTAACTGTTAAAGATGATAGTAAGGCAATTGGAATGAGACTATCAGAAATTAAAAAGATTTCAGGTCCAGAGACGGAAGTGTTAGGTGTAGTTAATGAAACTGGTGGTGTTTCAAGAGTATCAATGGGTAAAAAGATTCAGCCTGGGCAAATCTTAGTCATCAAGACTTCGCCGGATGATATTTCTACTATTCAAGAGGCTCTTGGATTTGAGATTGCTGATGACTTGGTCACAGTCAAAGAATCAGATTTGGCAGAAATTGAGGTTATGGTCACAGCTGGTTCCAGGCTTGTAGGAAGAAAACATGAATTCCTTAAAAGGCTAGCCTCAGATGACCTTGCATTGCTTGGCTTATGGCGACAGGGTGCAAAATTTAGGACTAGGCTTGCAAGAGAAGCATTTAAAATTGGAGATGTTTTGTTGCTTGGTGTTAGAACCATTGATGATGAAGGCGTGAAGGAAAGAATAAAACATCTTGGATTAATGCCGCTTATGGAAAGAGAGCTTCAAACTATCCCCAGCAGAAGCCGTTTGCTTAAAAGCTTAATTTTTTTTGGTTTAGCAATTGGGTTAACTGCCTTTAATGTAATAAATATAGTTGTAGCATTTCTATTATGTGTTTTAGCTTTCATATCAATTAAAGTCTTAAATGGAAATTTATATAGAAACATAGAATGGCCAGTTGTGGTCATGCTCGCAGCTATGATTCCTGTTGGGCAAGCACTTGAAACATCTGGAATATCTTCAAATATTGCAAACTTCATATCTGCTAGTACCGATGGCCTAGCCTTACCATGGTTGATTTTAATGGTTTTAGTTATCACGATGTTCGTTTCAGATATCGTAAATAATGCCGCTACTGCAGTTATCATGGCGCCTATTGCTGCCAATCTTGCAATTCAGGCTGGGCAACCAGTTGAACCATTTCTAATGGCAGTTGCAGTTGGAGCCAGCTGCGCTTTTCTATCTCCCATTGGGCACCAGTGTAATACTTTGGTTATGGCTCCGGGAAACTATAAATTTGGAGATTATTGGCGGCTTGGGCTTCCGCTTGAATGCGTGATTGTGGCCATCTCCATTCCAATGATTTTATTTGTTTGGACTTGAAGCTTAAACAATCTCTGAAATGATTCGACTTAACTCAACAGGATCCTCAAAAAATGAGAAATGCCCCACCTCATCCATTGTATAAGTATGGCTGGGTACAATATCAGTAAAATGCTCTACAGCTTTTGAATCAACCAGCTTATCTTTGCTACCCAGGATTATTGAAATAGGAATCTCTAAGTTTTTTAAGCTATTTAAATCAAGCTCATAACTATTACATGCATCTAAATCGTCTAGCATCACTAGATCATCTGCCTCAGAGAAAGCATTCCTCATGCCAAGGAGTCTTCTGTAAAGACCATATTTAATAATAAAGTTTGCTGCATCCCCGTTTCCTGCCTTAGCTTTAGCAAGCAAGGCATCAGCAACTCTTGTAGGATAAATGCTATTGACCAGAATAACTTCTTTGGCTGTAAATCTATGGTTTAGAATCATGTCCAAGGCAATTAATCCGCCCATACTATGTCCGCAAAGGGACAAATCTTTAAGATCGAAGGCTTTTAAAGCATTCATTAAAAACTGACTATAAGATTCAATGCTATTACTTGAGGATCCCCGTGACTCACCATGGCCCGGGAGATCAATAATCAAAGGTTTGTTATATTCAGAGTCAGACAATCGAATTGCTCGAACCAATCGATGATCCATGCCAGCACCTGCAATAAATAGAATAGTTTTTTTGTCCTGATCAATAGATTCAAAATTATGGAAGTATATTTCTGAATTTACCATTAGCTCAAACTATGTTAATTATTTCCTATGATCAAGTTAAACTTAATAAGTTGGTAGACCCGAATGGACTCGAACCATCGACCTTCGCAATGTCAATGCGACGCTCTAACCAAAACTGAGCTACGGGTCTAAAATCTCAAATTATTATACAGCTAGTCAAATAATAAAATAAGTCTGAAGTTGACTAGAAAAAAAGAGTTATTCTAATGTAGAAATTAGTTCAAGGGACTTTATTGAGAATTATATATATCAAAAAAATCTAATTTTAAATTCAGGAAATTAGCGTATTTTTTGAAATACTGAAGCGCAAATATTCTTGCAGGAAAAATTGAATAATCCCCATGCTCTATACCCTTGATGTAATTTACATTTATAAATATTTCTGAGGCAACTTGAGCTTCTGATAAAGAAAGCAATTGTCTTCGCTCTTTAAATAATTTTCCAATCTTGCATGTATGCGCAGATCTAAGGCTGGTTTGGTTATCTATTTCACTTACTTGCATTTCTTCATACATTAAAAATTACAAACGAACCTATGAGTATACATATAAATGATAAAATGTCATTTCTATAATCAACAGGTCTCGAGCTTTGCTCTAAATTCAAATAACTGAGAATTTAGTCTATTGAGATAGATCTTTGTGCTAAAAACTCTTTTGTATCCTCTAGGATGGTTTGAGTTTCTGGAGAATTATCCTTACCTAGGAGTTTTTCGAGCTCTGCCATTACTTTACTCAAAGATCCCCATGGGCCCTCTTCATTTAGGCGTTGAGTAATAAGTGATTCATATCGGCTCATCATATCCTCTGGAGCGGCTTGAGGATAAAACTGACAGATTAATCTTTCTGCAAATAGCCTATGGCGTTCATCAGTGATATTTCTACAAATTTTGATTCTTTCTTCTGCTGAATCTATGCGATGAAAGTCTGCCATTAAATCTTTATCTTCTTTTGATGGAAATCCACCGGCATAAATCATTTGCTCGATATGATCATATTCATTATTCCAGTTATTAATTTTATCTGCCATGGCTTGACTAACAAGTGATTGAAAATCTATATTTTCTCTTACCTGCTTCGCCCTATCCTCCAAAACTGCAAAATCTATATCAAAGGTATTATTATCATCAATCATGGAACTCGGACATATTGGAATTGTTTTATTGATTCCATATTTTTTAAAAGGGCCTGATTTTCCAGGTTTTTGCACCATGGAGTAAATTTCTTGTGTATCAAGATCAAACACTTCTTCAGGCTCAAAACTTAAATCAAAAAACATTAAATCATTTGGAGCTTTGCTGCCACAAGGCACAACAGGATACCTAAAAACTTCTCGCCTGAAGACCTCCCCCAAACCTAAAAAACCTGGCTGTTGAACAGCCTCTTGAACACCTGCTTTGGAAGAAATACTCAGAAAGAAATCTATTAGCTCTGGTTTTTTCTTATTAATTTTTTCAAGCAAGGAAATCATTAATTTACAGTCAGCAATTGCATCATGAGCATCACCGATTTCGATTCCGTTAGCTTCAGCTAAGTCTGCCTGCTTCAGGCTAATGGCCGGACCTCCGTCATAAAGTGGAATATTGAGTAAATCAGGAGAAAATGCAACGACATTATTCATCATCAATAAAAGATCCAATCTGCTATTTCCATTGGTGTTAGTAAGATATGACTCAAATAAATTCCAGTAAAACTGTCTTCTAATAAGCTCTTCATCATAAGCCATGCCGTTATAAGTTATGAAAACCCCTGGCTCATCAATCGTCCACTGCCGCCATTGACGATTAAGATCTCGCATCATTTCATAATGCGATACATTGGAATTAAAAAGATGAGTTTTCTTATTGGTCACCATAGCCATTGGATGAGGTATAGCCCATGGCAAAGGAGCACAACCTAAATTTTGCTCATCTTGGGTTTCTAAATTACGATTTGCTTGAATAGACCCACACTGGAGTATTTGAGCAAAGTCTTTGATTAGCCCAGTTGTCTCAGTGTCGTAAAAAATTAGATTATTTGGTGGCTCCACAATTAGGTAGGATATTTACCTAACTCATGTCTTGCAACTGCTCTTCTATGAACTTCATCTGGCCCATCAGCAAGCCTTAATGTTCTCATTCCGGCATACATTCTTGCCAATGGGAACACTTGAGACACTCCAGCACCACCATGCATCTGGATAGCTCGATCAATTACATCACAAACGATATTTGGAACAATCACTTTGATTTGAGCAATCTCACTTGCGGCAACTTTATTGCCAACAGTGTCCATCATGTGTGCTGCTTGTAATGTTAAGAGTCTTGCCATGTTTAATTCAATTCTTGAGTTGGCGATGATATCCATATTGCCACCTAGTTGAGACAGCGGTTTACCAAAAGCAACTCTGTTTTGAGATCTTTCGCACATCATTTGCAGCGCTCTTTCACCTAGGCCAACAGCTCGCATGCAATGATGAATTCTTCCAGGCCCGAGCCGACCTTGGGCAATTTCAAAACCTCGACCTTCGCCTAAAATCATATTGCTTTTCGGAACTCTTACATTGGTAAATTTTAGATGAGCATGACCATGAGGGGCATCATCCCAACCAAAAACCTCCATCATCTTTCTTACTTCAATTCCCTCAGAATCCATGGGGACAAGAATTTGAGAATGTCTTTTATGTCTTGGTGAATCTGGATCTTGATCAGTCACACACATAAAGACAATAATTTTACATCGAGGATCTCCAGCGCCTGATGTCCACCATTTTTCACCATTAATCACATACTCATCGCCTTCAAGAACTGCTGTAGCAGCCATGTTAGTCGCATCTGAAGAAGCGACTCCAGGCTCAGTCATACCAAAAGCTGACCTAATTTCTCCAGCTAACAGGGGCTTCAACCAAGTCTCTTTCTGCTCTTCAGAACCATATCTTTCAAGCACTTCCATGTTTCCTGTATCAGGAGCAGAACAATTGAAAACTTCAGAAGCGATCCCGACTGCTCCCATTTTTTCTGCGAGATGAGAATATTCAAAATTACTTAAACCAGTTCCAAACTCACCCTCATACCCTGGCAGGAAGAAATTCCATAGGCCTTCAGCTTTTGCCTTGGCTTTCATTTCTTCCATGATGAGAGGCACACACCATCGACCACCCTCTTCTGTTTGCTGAGCGTAAGTTGCTTCATTGGGTCTAATTTCGGTATCTATAAATGCTTGAACCCTGTCTAGAAATGTTTGAACTTCTGGCCGTAAATCTCTCATGATTTTCCTCTTATTAATAGGTGTTATTTATAATATAAGTATTGTGAATATTATAAAATAACTTTATTATTAGTACTCAATTGGTTTACACCCATGATAACTGCAAGCAAGTTGCAAAGCTATAGGATCAGAAAAAAATGAAAATAAGTTCTTTTGATTTAAATCTATTTGTCATTATGAACTCCATTTATACCGAGGGCAGTCTTACCAAAGCGGCTGAAGTAGTAGGCATAACTCAACCTGCGGTCTCTAATGCACTTTCAAGATTAAGAGAAAAGTTTGATGATGCTCTCTTTGTAAGAACTGGCAGTGGCATGGTGCCCACTCAAAAAACAGAAAATATTATCAAAGATATACAAAATGCTCTGCAGCTAATGCAAAAAAGTGTCAATGAACCTGATGAGTTTAATCCAGCAACCAGTGAGAAAACATTTAGAATTTCTCTTGGGGATATTAATGAAGGTCGAATCTTGGCGATTCTTATGAGTAAAATGGAAAAACAAGCACCAAACATTAAACTTGAGTGCTACTACTCTTCTAGAGATCAAGTGCCTCATGCATTAGCAACAAATGAATTAAGTTTTGCTGTAGATCCTTTTATACCCAATGCAAAGGATACAAATTCAATGAAAGTTTTTTCCGATAGATTTGTTGTGGCTCACCGAGCCAACCATCCTGTATCAAAACTCTCGGAAATGAGCTTGGATGAAATGCTCAAGTTAAAATACATCAATATCTCAAATAGAAAAAGAGGTGCTTCTGTTATAGAAATGGAAATGCAAAAAATGCAATTACAGCCTGAAATTGCATTAAGATCCCAGCACTACCAAGTGACCCCAGAAATAGTGCGATCAACCGATTTGTGTTTGCTCTGCTCAGAGACTTTTGCAAAGAAACATGGTCTTAGCTACATTGATATACCTATAAATGTTCCTCCTCTAGAGCAATATCTGATTTGGCATAGTAGCGATGATAATGATGGATCGCATATTTGGATGCGAAATCTTATTATTGAGTCTTTTAAAGACGTAAGCTCGCTTTAAGCTTTGGGGGCCTCCCCATAGTATAAAAAGGAAGCTATCTTTGGTCCTTTAATATACTTCTTATTTAAATCCTTGAATTGAAACCCACCAGAAAGAATCAGATCTTCGATGTTTCTATTTAGATTGCACCCACCGGCAATTTTATTCCAAAGAGGTGTAATTCGATGCTGCCATTTTTGAATCTTAGGCTCAGGAGCCAAGCCATGTTCCATAAAAAATAAAGAGCCGCCCGGCTTAAGAAGTCTATGAGCCTCTGCTAAAGCCTGCATGGGATCTGGGATAGTGCATAAACTAAACCCTATCACCACGCTATCAAATGTTGCAGATTCAAGATCAATAGATTCAGCTGATGTCTCTACAAAAGAAATTTTAGAGCTTAAATTTGAAGCCCTAGATTTTGCAATAGCCACTGAACTAAGAGCCGGATCAACTCCCACTATCTCAGATACTTTATCAAAATCATAAAAATCAAAATTTAATCCTGACCCTATCCCTATTTCTAAAACTCTTCCATGAGCTCTAGGGATGATTTGAGCTCTCTTTTTTTGAAAACCTTCCATCCCACAACAGCAGTCTAATAGTTTAGGTAAAAAATATTTCTCATAAAGGCTCATGATTGGCTTAGGTCATGGCCTGCTGTACCGACCAATCCCCCATCTGAGGGTATGACTGCACCACCGGTATAAGCTCCTGCTCTTGAGCACAAGAACAGCACCAGCCCTGCCATATCTTCAGGAGAACCAATTCTTTTTCTAGGGTTTCTTGACTCTATTAATGAGTAATCATGATTCACTGCAGCTCCCAACATCATAGATTCATATGGACCTGGCGCTATTGCATTGACCAAAATATTCTCTCCGACCAATCTTCTTGCTTGCACTCTAGTTAAATGATGCACAGCTGCCTTTGAGGTTCCATATGCATAACTCTCTAAAGCAGGTACATTTAAGCCATCAATTGATCCAATATTAATAACCCTAGAT
>Ga0222718_10002727_pt1 | contig 15614 bp, 14 predicted proteins | sample C33_27DmetaG_FD_165045 | JGI IMG/M metagenome (GOLD analysis project Ga0222718, IMG submission 165045) | Estuarine water microbial communities from San Francisco Bay, California, United States - C33_27D | ecosystem: Environmental > Aquatic > Marine > Unclassified | place: USA: California... | reverse complement strand
CAATTGATTATACCGGAAAACATTATGATTTAATTGATTATGGAATAAATATTTTATATCATAAAACTGGAATTAAAAAAAATTCTTTTTCAAGTTTTAAGTATGCAATTTTAAATAAAAATTTTAAAAAAAATACTTGTATTAATGTAAACAAAGAAATTAAATCTCTTATTATTTTACAAGGAGGTTCTGATACCTATTGTTTTACTCCAAAAATTCTTAAATCTATTTTATCACTTAAGAATAATTTAAAAATATCTGTTGTTTTAGGTCCCTCTTTCAAATGTAATAAAAAATTAAATCAAATAATAAAAGAATCTGATAATAAAATTAAAATTTTTCAGAATGTCAAAAATATGTCTAATTTAATGCAAAAACATGATATTGCTATTACGGCTGGAGGTAATACCTTAGTAGAATTGGCATATTTGGGAATTCCTTCAATAATTATTTGTGGGGAAAAATTTGAATTAGAAACTGCAGAATTAATGACAAAAAATGGATTTGGTATAAACGTGGGATTTGGAGGTTCAATCACTTCATCAAAAATTCAACTAAATCTTAATAATTTGATTAAAAATTTTGCACTTAGAAAAAAAATGAATGAGATTGGTCCCAAACTTGTTGATGGGAATGGTAGTCACGAGATTACAAAAATTATTAAATCAATTTAGTCGTAGTTTTAATCTTAATCAAATCATTAGAAATTTGTGGACAAAAATTATTAAATCAATTTGATTATCTACTGTATATATGAATATTTTAGTTGTATGTGCTCATCCTGATGATGAAACAATTGGAATGGGTGGTACTCTAAAAAAATTATCAAAAGATCATAATGTGACAGTACTTTTTGTTGCTGAGGGTGTAACTGGTAGACGAAAATCTGGTTATGAAAATAATCCTGAATATGATATTTCTACAGTTGAGGCAGAAAAAATGCAAAAAGAAATAGAAGTACGTAAGGAACATGCTCGAAATGCTTTAGAAATTCTTGGTGTTAAGAAAATTCGTTTTCTTGATTTACCTAATGTTGAATTAGATCAAATTCCATTATTAAGAATAATTAAAGAAGTTGAAAAAGAAATTTCTCAAACTAATTGTAATATGATCTTTACTCATCATTATAATGATCTAAATATAGATCATAAAGTCGTGTACGAAGCAACCATTACTGCTGCGAGACCAATTCCCGACTCTTCTGTAATTGCTATAGCATCATTTGAAATCCCTGCTGCAACAGATTGGAAATACCCATACCAATTCAAACCAAATCTTTTTGTAGATATTTCAGATCAATTAGATGATAAAATTAATGCACTTGAGGAATATCAATATGAAATTAGGGTTTCACCCCATCCACGTTCAAAAGAAATGATGAAGGCTACAGCAATGAGATGGGGGAGTCTTTCTGGTTATAATTCTGCAGAACCTTTTGAGATAATTCGATTAAGATTAGATGATTTTAGTAAAATTTCTTTTTGATTACCATGACAATCATATTAATCATTAACAAATTCTATAAGGAGTATTAAATACCAAATTCTATAAAGTGATATAATTGAAAACAAAAACCCCTCAATTCCGTTTATCTTCCAGAATGAAAAATTTCAAATTCGATTTACATAGAGGTCAAGGACATCTGTTTAGTTATATAAAAAATCGATTAAGTTGGCATTTATTTCCAAGAGTTCATCATGTTTCAAAATTCCCTCCACATGTAGATATTGAATTATCTAGTCTATGTAACTTGAATTGTCCAATGTGTTATACAACTACAGACAAATTCAAATCTAAAGTGAATCGAACCTCCATGGATTTTGATCTTTTCAAAAAAATTATTGATGAATGCTCAAAATATAATTTGTACTCAATTCGATTAAGTCTTAGAGGTGAGGCATTTCTTAATGAACATATTTTTGAAATGATCAAATATGCTAAAAATAAAGGAATTAAGGAAGTTTCAACCTTAACTCATGGTGGATTTTTAAATGAAGAAAAATTTGAAAAATTAATTGATCTCAAATTAGATTGGCTTACAATTTCTTTTGACGGAATAGGTGAAACATATAATAAAATTCGCCATCCTTTAAAATTTGAGGATTCAGTACAAAAAATTAAAGATTTTCAAAAAATTAAAAAAAGTAGAGGTGTAGTAAAACCTGTAATTAAAGTACAAACAGTTTGGCCTGCTATTGAAAAAAATCCCGAAGAATTTTATAAAATTTTTGAACCAATAACAGATCAGGTAGCTTCTAATCCTTTAATTGATTATTTGGGAAATGATACTGATATTGTTTATGAAGACAATTTTACATGTCCACAATTATGGGAAAGATTTGTAATTGGAGCTGATGGAAATGTTATGTTATGTGCAAATGATGAAATGGAATCTCATAAAATGGGAAATGTTTCCACTGAATCAATATTTGATATTTGGCATGGGGAAAAATTTACTAAAGTTAGACAAAGCCATCTTGATCATAATGGTACAAAAGACATAGAACCTTGTAAACATTGTTTTCTACCTAGAAAAATGGAAAGTGATCAAGCTGATTTGGGTGATCGATTTGTTAAAATTGATAAATATATCAATCGAGACCAGACAGTGGGTAAATAAAATACTTTAATTCATTAAATAATGTATAATTAAGATAATTAATTAACCACAAAAAATGAGTGTGATAAAATGACAAAATTAGATATTTTTACTAAATTTAGTATAATTAAAGAAATTTTTGAATTACTTGTTAATAGAAGAAAATTTCATATGTTTCCAATTATAATTCTACTAATTGTATTAATTGGCGTAACCACTCTTGCTCAGTCAGGATTAGTGGCATTTATCTATCCGATTTAACATGCAAACCAGTTCTCCTAGATTCAAATCTCTGGCTGTTACTGCTGGCTTAACATTTTGGTTTTTTATTATAACATCATCAATTGGAATATTTTCAATTGAAACTTTTCTGATATTTGTTGTCATAGTACTAAGTATTACTCAAATTTTTACCAATAAAATTTCAAATGGGTTAAATGTTCTTGCAATAATTAATACAAAAATATTTTTAGGAATTTTATTTATTATTGTAATTTCTCTTTATGGTGTTTTGTTTAAATTATTACAAATTGATTTACTTCGATTAAAAAAACAAAATGTGACATATTGGTTAGATGTAGAACAAACAAAACCTCATAGGATTAGGAAACAGTACTAATGTACAATTTAGGTATATCTTGCTACTATCATGATTCAGCAGCAGCTTTACTCAAAGATGGCCATGTAATTGCAGCAGTTGAAGAAGAAAGGTTTTCAAGGAAAAAGTTTGATGATGATTTTCCACACAAAGCCATCGAGTGGTGTTTAAATGAAGCAGAAATCACACCAGATAAGATTGATTCAGTTGCATTTTATGATAAACCTGTTTTAAAATTTGAGAGATTATTGGATAATTACATTGCAGTTGCACCACGTGGATTGCATAGTTTTTTAGATGTAATTCCAAAATGGATTCACAAGAGATTATGGATTAAAAATGATATCAAAAAAGCACTAAAGGGATTCAAAGGAGAGATAATATTTCCTGAACATCATCTATCCCATGCAGCACATGCATTTTATACTTCATCATTTGAAAAATCAGCAATTCTCACAATTGATGGTGTAGGTGAGTGGAGTACAACATCATATGGGTATGCCAATAATGATTCTGTAAAAATTACAAACGATATTAGATGGCCACATTCACTGGGATTATTTTATTCCGCATTCACATATTTTTTGGGGTTTAAAGTTAATGAAGGAGAATACAAGTTAATGGGATTATCATCTTATGGGAAACCAAAGTATTACGATATGATAATGGAGAAATTGATAGATGTAAAAGATGATGGAAGTATTCATCTCAACATGGAATACTTTGCATTTACATATGATAAAGTAATGACTAGCAAAAAATTCTCAAAATTGTTTGGGATAGAACCAAAAACAAGAGATGAAAAAACTTTACAAATTCATTTTGATATTGGTGCTAGTGCACAAAAAGTATTAGAAGATGTGATTTTAAAAATGGTCAATCATATTCATTCAAAAACAAAGATGAAAAACTTGTGTATTGGTGGAGGTGTTGCACTAAACGGAGTTGCCAATTACAAAATACTATCTGAAGGTCCATTTGAAAATATACATATTCCACCATCCCCTGGAGATGCAGGTAGTGCAGTAGGAGCTGCACAATACTTGTATTATGTTTATCATAAAAATTCTAAAAATTTAGTTGATAATACACGGTTAATTAAAGAAAATGTATACGTTGGTCCATCATATGATAATAATGAGATTAAATTATTTTTAGATTCCAAAAATATTTCATACGAATCATTTGAAGGAATTTCATTATTACAAAAAACTGCACAACTAATTGCTGATGGAAATGTAGTTGGGTGGTATCAGGGAAAAATGGAATGGGGTCCACGTGCACTAGGGAATCGAAGTATTCTAGCAGATCCTAGGCGTGCAGATATGAAAGACATTCTCAATGCCAAAATCAAACATCGTGAGTCTTTTAGACCATTTGCACCCTCAATTATGGAAGAATTTGCATCTGAATATTTTGATATGGATATGCCCAGTCCATACATGTTGATGGTTGCACCTGTCAAAAAACCAAAAGAGATTCCTGCAGTAACTCATGTGGATGGAACTGGAAGACTCCAAACAGTTTCAAAAGATACTAATGAATTGTATTATAATTTGATAAATGAATTTTATAAGATTACTGGTGTCCCGGTAATAATTAATACATCAATGAATGTCATGGGAGAACCAATAGTGAACACTCCTGAACAAGCATACCAAATGATTGTAAAAACAGATATGGATTATTTAATAATGGGTAATTTTGTTATTGGGAGAAATAACAAATAATGTCTGTTCAAATTTCATACAAAAAACAATTTACAATTGCATTGTTATTAGCAATTGTATTATTGGCATCTTTAGAAGGAATTTCTAGAACGTATGAATTTATATCACCACGATGTTCTTTTATAGATTCTCCAGTTGACGCGTTTGAAAATGTTGATTTTTTCCTTCTTCGTATGATGTGTAATGATACTTCGTTAGTTGCACACATAAAATCTGATATCCTTTTGATTGCACCTGATCAGCATTTTGGAACCATAAATATTAACTCTCATGGTTTTAGAGGGCCTGAATTTTCACAAGATAAACCATTTGATACATATAGAATTTTTGTAGTTGGTGGTTCTACAACATATGGTGTTGGTTCTACATCTGATCAAACTACTATTCCTGGATATTTACAACAAAAATATTCTGAAATCAATTTACCCATAAATGTAGAAGTAATTAATGCTGGAATAGGTGGAGCTGAATCCACTCGTGAAACTTATATGATTAAAAATATCTTGTTAGATTTTGACCCTGATCTTTTTATCATATATGATGGATGGAATGATGCACAAACAAATCCTTATGAATTAAATATTGCACCAAAAAATGACAACGATTCAGATGAGAATATTTTCAAATTTGCAAATTTTCCTTATTATCGAACTCCGTTTGTCATACATCAAATTCTTTTTTTGCATAATATAGAAGCAAATGAGAAATTTTTAGATAATTCACTAGTTCCCCAACGAATTTCAAATTGGAAAAATAATTGGATTGAATCTTGTACTCAAACTCAACAACATGAAATTAAAACTATACTCACTGTTCAACCCCTAATTGGCTCTGGTAAAAAAATTTTAACTGAAGATGAATCAAAATGGGATGGCACAAATAATGTTGAATTAAAATCTCTTGAAGGATTTGCTTCCTCTCTATCTGAATTAGATTCGTTTTGTTATGATACTGCTGATTTACGTTCATCATTTGATAATTTTACTGAGCCAATTTTCTTTGATATAGGACATACAAATGATTTTGGTAATAACATAATTGCTGAAAAATTATTTGAATTATCCTATCCAATAGTTTTAGAGGATATTAATCGTTAGAATCAATTTGTTCGTTAATTATTTTTAACGTATAATCAAAAGCCCATTTTGCTCCTTCATAATATTGAAATAATTCTTCCATATCTCTTGATTTATATTTTTTAGAAAACGATATAGAATCCTGTCTTTTACTTTCTAACATTTCTATAATTTTACTTAATGATTTATCGCTCATAAGGGATAATTATTTTTCTTATTTATATTAATTCTCAAATTTTTTTATGTTAAATTTTTGTTAAAACAAAAGCATGAAAACAATTTTTTTGATTTATTAAAGATAACTCATATTCAACATATGATTGAATTAATGGCGATATCTCATTAATCATTCTTTTTTTAATGTCAATTCTTTCTTCTGGTTTTAATTTATTTGCCATTTCTATCATATAGGGACTGTAAGGCCTTAAACCGATACTCCAAAATCTAATTAAGTTTTCACTGAGATAATTAACATGATTTTCAATTTTTAAATTCAGATTTGAAAAAATTTCCTCCCATTTTTTTCCAGAATAACAATGCTTAATGTTTGAAGAAATCCCACGATCTAAAATTTTGGCCCAACTTTGATTATTTTCTAAGAAATAAGTGTAAATTAATGACTGCTTAAATTTTTCATCGGGAACACAAACAATAATTTTTCCATTATCCCTGCAAACTCGCTTAGCTTCTTTGAAAATATGCTCAATGTCATCTAACCAATAGAATGTATTACTAAAGATTGTCTCAAACTCATTGTCTTCAAATGGAAGTGTTGTATTTGCATCATGTCTAATTACTTTGTTATATAATTCCAAACTTTTAGCTTTTTTCAGTAAATTTTCTTTCCAATCAATTCCTGTATCTATTTTCATTCTTGGATTTTTTGTAATTTGAGGTTTTTCTCCAATAAATTGGTCATGAATGTCTTTTCCATCAAAGAATCCTTCCGTATTACTCATGTTTTTGTATGAATCAAACGAATGTGAGACTTCACCTTCAAAATTTGTAAAACTAAAACTACCATCACCACATCCTATATCTAACATTGGATTAGAAAATTCAAATTGTTTTAGAACAATTGCATCTAAACTCCTCCAAATTACAGTTTCTGGTCTTGCCCAGTAGAAATTTAAAAAATTTTCTACTAATTTAGAATTATCCATTTTTTCAACAAAATCTTTTTCATTCTGGAATTCTTAAATGTATCCAAGTTTTTTTAATTCATCCTCAATCTCTTTTGCTTGTGCATCTGATATTTCTCTTTCAGATTTGTTTGTTTTAAAATCTCTAATTTGTTCTAATGTCTTTTCCATTTCTAGAACAATGTTGGGCATTTTTGTAGCCAGATTGTCTTCTTCTTTAGGATCCTTTTTTAAATCATATAGATTTACATTTTGTTTCTTATTATGTAATCTTCTAAAATATTTATAATTTGAAGTTCTAATTCCAATTACTGGTTTTGGATCTTTTTGATCTGTTGTAACTATTGTGCTTTCCATATACAAAGGAATTTCCTCTATATTTTCTCCATTTATCAGTGGAAGAAGACTCCTACCTTGAATATTTTCTTTTTCCTCTATCTGAATTATATCTTCAATTGTGGGAAAAATGTCTAAACTTCTAACCATTTCTTTGATAATCCTATTATTATTTATTCCATAACCTGAAAAAACTAATGGCACATTAATCACTTCATCGTAAAAATATCTATCTTCATCAGGTCTTTTTTTCAAAGAGCGTTTTTCATATGATCCTTTTAATTTTGTTTTACGAACTTTTCTAACCATTTCATATTTTTGCCTATTCAAATATGGATGAAAATAATTTGGAATAATTTTTTTTAACATAGATTTTGATTTTTTAACTGCAGCTGCTGATTCCGTATTGAATTCTGTTACAGGAATATAATCCCCATGATCTGCTGTAATGACAATAAGTGTATTTTCCATATCAATTTTTTTTATAATTTTACCTATCCATGAATCAATGATGTTAAGCATAATGTTGTATTTTTTACTGTATGATTCATTTGCAAATTCTTTTGGTACATCAATTGGTGAATGAAGATCCATTATATGCATAAAATAAAACCATGGTTCAACAAATTCATTAGATTCAATATTTTTTATAATTCTGTCGCCAACCCCATTATGAATATGAAGTGAGCCTGGATATTCTTGGTCTTTATTTTCAAATTCAAAAGAGAATCCGTATTTATTCAAAAAAGTATGCATAATTCCATATGCATGGTATCCATTTTTTTTGAAATGACTAATGAAATTATTTTTAGTTGAATGAATATCAAAATAATGTTGTTTGTTTTCTCCAACTCCAAATGGATATTCAGATGTTAAGATGCTTCCAAGTGAACCAAATGTATAATCTGTTGAACTAAAATTTTTTTCGAAGTAAACCCCATTCTTAATTAATGAATCAATATTTGGAGTATCTGCACTATTTTCACCATATAGTCTATCTGCTCTACATGCATCAATTAAAAAAAATAAAATATTTGGTTTCATTTTATTTCACTATAATCTTCTGGAAATTATTTGCCACCAAACACTTTTTGTATTATCTGGATTAATGTGCTCATTTCCAATAATCATCTCAATTTCAAAATTATCTTTTAATAAATTTCTGATTATATCTTCATCAAAGAAATATCTTGTAATGTTTTTATTCATGAATCCATATTCTCCAATTTTTTCTCCTGAATTATAATATTTATCTCCAGGTTTTTTTGTTGAAAAAATAAAAAGACTTTTTGATTCTAATCCAGTTGCTATATTATCAAATATGTCTTTTAATTCATTTTGATTAAAAAACTGTAAAGCTAAATTTGAATAAATACAATCATATTTTTCCTCAAACTTTAATTTCCTAGTATCTTCAACAAATAATTCTAAATTTTCAATTACTTTTTCTTTTCTTTGTTCTTCAACAAATTCAATTGCTTTTGGCGCAAAATCCATTGCAGTTACATTTAGTTCATTTTCTGCAAAAAATATACAATCTCTTCCTTGCCCACAACCAATTTCAAAAATATTTTTACAGTTTTCTTTTTTCATCATTTCTAAAGCAATTGTAGCTAATTTTGTAGCACCAGTTCCAAATGCATCAGATTTACTATACATTTGATCCCAATATCCTAATTTTTTAAGCTCTTCTTCAATAGATGTAATCTCTAATTTGGTAGATAATTTTGGATGTATTGTTAATAGCTGATTAAACATTTGTGTCTCAATTTCTTTATTTTTTCCGTGAATATTATTTTCTTCTAATGGATCATTTGATAAATTATATAATTCAAAACTATTATCATGTAAATTGATTATTAATTTGAAATTTTCTTTTCGTATTGAGACAACATTGGGTTCTTTTGGTGGTTTTCCACTTTGCAATGGATTCCCTGATTCTGAAATTGCAACTCTTTCCAAATTATGATTTTCATTAATTAACGGAATGAGACTTTCTCCTGAAATTTTTTTGTAGTTTGGATCAATTGGAATGTTACATATTTCAAGTATTGTTGGTAGAATGTCAATAGAACGTACTTGTGTTGATATCGATTTTGTTTGTAATTTTTCATTTAAGAATAGACAATAATTTCTAATTGTGTAATCATAACAAAAAACACCATATGCTCTTTCTCCAAATTTATCTCCTACACTAATTCCATGATCGGATATTATTACAATTAAAGTATTTTTAGAAAGTTCAATTTTTTCAATATGTGCCAAAATATCTCCTAAATAATTCTCTGCTTCTTTAAAATATTCATCATATTTTTTTTCATTACTCTTTTGATTCTGAAAATATTCTGTGTTAAAATTATCACATTTGGTTAATACATTATTTTTGATATTTGTATGAATATTACTGTAATGAAGATATAGAAAAAATTTATCATTATCTTTTTCTATTTCTTTCATATTGTTCAATAATTCTTTGTGTCGAATTGTAAGATCATCATTATCTTCATCATGAATTTGTAGATCATCAAAACCTTGGAATGGTAAAATTAATTTGTTAATTGCATCTCCATAAGTTTTATAATTTTGATCCTTAAAATATTGAGCTAAAGTTTTGTACTCATTTTTTTTAAAATTGTAAGTTGACCAATAACTATTTACTCCATTATTGAAACCATATTCTCCACTAACTATAGCATGCATGGCTGCTATAGTGTATGGAGCATAAGTAATCATTTTTTCAAACTTGAAACCATTTTTTGCTATTTCATTAATTGATTTTGATTTTAGTAATCTGTCAATTCTTGCACCATCAATTGTGATAAAAATTACATTCATTTTATTTCAGTTAATCTTTACATTTTTTATTATCTATTATATTTTACTTTAAAAAAATAATTTGTAATTTAATTAAGAATATTCAAAATTTTATTTGTCTACATTTTTTATTTTTGGTTCCGTTATACACACTTTATCCACATTGTTAATGGCTTTTCCTTGAATATTTAATTCAACTTTACAAAATGTTGGAGAAAAATCCTTGAAAATAATATTATGTTGATTAACAAGTTTGACAAACATTTCTTTTTCATCACTTTCAGTCGGATCTTTAAAAATATACACTTCCTTTCCATTTTCTAGAATTTCTTTTAATAAGGAAACTGAATCCAAAGAAATTTCTGAACCTACTCTAATTGAAAAAGGAGTTACTCCATAATCTATGGCCCAATCTAATTGTTTTGCAATAATTATACTATTTTCTGTTAAGCCTTCCATTTCCAAAGGATATCTGTCACTTAAAATTCTAGGATCCTTGAATTCATACTTTTCATCAATAATTGATTTAACTGGTGGAGAAAAATAAAACGCTAATAGAAAAAATAATACTAGTGAAGAAATTAAAATTATCTTTAAACTTCTAAGTATACTCTTATTTTTCACACTATGTATCTTAAAATTCGCTTCAAAAATATTCACAATAAAAAAGCTAAATAACATTGATGACATAGTAAATGCTGGTAGCATAAATCTAGCCGGTGCACCTTTTTCTGCTCTCTCTGCTGTTGTAATAGCAGAATAAAACCATAACATACCTAAAATAAAAATTATTAAAACAATTACTTCTAATCTTTTATTTTTCTTATAAAATGAAATTCCAATTGTTGCACAAATAGCTAATAATGCAACTATGCCAAGCCAATTTTCCCCTAATATCTCTGAATTTTCCCCTAATATCTCTGAATTTTCCCCTATATTGTGCTGTATTGCTGGAATTTGATATGGTAAAAGATATTTTGAATAATATTTTATATTTTCAAAATCCTCATTTTCAAATTCTATTAATGATAATGGTGATGTTTCATATTTCTTTAATTGACTTTGTTGACCATAATTTGTTAATGGGTCACCAAAATTTTTCTCATTATAATCTGTCCACCATCCAAAAAATATCATCCATGGAATTAAAACTATCACGAATGTTTTTACTATTTGTTTTTTTGATAATTTAATTTTTAATTTTTTCCCATTTTTTAAATTTGTATTGCCTCTAGTTCTTAAATTATAAATAACATATCCTAAAATAATTATTAATTCTATTGGAAAAAAAGTAAAACCAATTATTCTAACTGTTGCAGAAAAAGTCAAAAGACTAGAAGATGCTAGTAGAATATAATTATTTTTAGTTCTTAAATATTTTATTAGTAAAAAAACACCAATTATAATCAGTAAAGAAAAAAATGCTTCAGTTTGAAATCTAACCGTATTTCTAATTAGTAAATTACTTGATGCCATAATTAATAATGTCAAAAATCCTACATATTTTCCAAATAGATTAGAAGAAATTCGTTCAGTTACAATTAATAATATAATTGCACAAATTGGACTGAGATAAAATAGACCATATTCTCCCGCAACAAAATAAAATAATGCTCCAAGCAATGATAATCCAATACCTGCAACTGGTACTGCAGTATTGTCAATTGTTTTAAGCCAATTCCCTCCTGTAAATTCATCCCTTCCATATTCTTGAAGTAGTTCGTTAGAAATACTAAATTTTCCTTCAGCAAAATTTTTCGCTGATAATCCATAGAGAAAAGAATCCTCTCCTTCAAAATATGGTGTAAAATTCCCAATTAGATAAATACCAATAAATCCAATAATGACAATTTTTCCAATTGTTAAGATTTTATCTGTTTTTTTAATTTGACTATTTTTGTTAAAAAACATATTTTCACTAATATTCTATGATTTTGTTTAATCCTATTATAATACTATATAGGATTCGTTCGTAAAAATACAATTTTTACCATTGATAAATTGTTTTTATTTTAGAGATTCATCATCTTTTCTAAAATTCTCTAATTCTCTCATGTGTAATCTTAATTCTCTTTCTGTAAATGCATGTCTTTTAAACACAATATTTGCAAATAATCCCATCATAAAACTTACAATTCCCAAAACAATTAAACTATTTTCAAGAAAATCTGAAATTGGTAATATTCCTGTAATTGTAAAAATTTTTGCAACTATTCCTAATCCACACAAAAATGCACCAAATAATCCAAAACCCATTACTGGTCTATGATAAAGTAAACTTCTTAGAATTGTTCCTGTAGCTTTGTAAGAATAGGAAACAATATTCCTTACTATTCTTGATTTTCGTTTAGGATCAAAAGTTACTTCCACTGGTGTTTCTCCAATCTTAAATCCTTTGAATGTTAGATCAATTAATACTTCTTGTGCAAAATTATATTCTGAAATAATTGAAATATTCATTATTGCATTTTTTGAATATGCTCTAAAACCTGTTTGTGTATCAATAAATTTTTGACCAGTAACAACAGAAACCATTTTTGAAAATATTTTATTTCCAAATAATTTTGTTCTAGGATATGATTTTGGAATTTCATTAACAAACCTTGCACCACTAATAACATCATATTGATTATTCAAAATAGGAACAATAAATTTTGAAATTTGTTCTGGTGGAAATTGACAATCTGCATCTAATGTAACAACAATATCTGCATTCATCAAAATTGAATTCCTAATTCCTGTTCTAAATGCTGATGCAACACCTAAATTTTTTTCGTGAGATATTATTTTATCAGCCCCTGCGTTAAAAGCAATATCTATTGTTTTATCTGTTGAACCATCATCAATTACTAAAACTTCAACTTTTTCAATTCCTATAATTTTTCTTGGAATTCTTTTAATTGTTTCACCAATTAATTCTTCTTCATTAAATGCAGGTAGTAAAACCACTAGCTTTTTTTTCTGATTATTCATTTTCTAATTATTCCTCTATTTTGCAATGAGTTTACTTATAGTAATTAGTTTTTGGTAGCTATTGTCAAATTATTTATTCCTAACATGAACTTTTTTTTAATTTTTACCTCAAATCCTGTATCTGATAAGAGATTTTCCAGATCATTCTCACTCATACCATAAACTTCTCCTTCTTTCATTCCACGTTCTGATTGATCAGCATCCCATGGTTTTCTGATACCATGCCAAATACGAGAAATCTTTGGTGGAATCATAGTTATGATGAGATTTCCATCTTCTTTTAATACTCGTTTTGCTTCTATCAATACTTCTTTTCTATTTGGGATATGATTTAATGCAGCTATGATGGTAATGGAATCAAAAGTTTGTTTATCAAAAGGAAGTTTTGATGTATCTTTAACTACTATGTCTACATTTCCCCATTGATAAACATCTACTCCTATGCCTTTTCCACTATAATTTTTTAGAAGTTCATTCGTACCGCATCCTATATCTAACAAATATCCTTCAATATGAGGTAAAACTGTTCTAATTCTCTTATCTAGTAAGACTTTACCAACCGAATCTTTCATAATTTTAGTTTTTTACTTGATACTTATATGATAACCTTATTTTGAGTACCCAATTCACCTTTCCTGCAAGCTAAAATAGACAAAACACATTATGATAGAAATTTTTTATTATTTATTATGTCAAAATCTAATTTTAATAATTTTTCATTTGTAATGTTTGGTCGAATAATCTCTTCAGGATTACAAGCACTATTCTACTTAATTTTTGCTGCTATGTTGGATCCATCTTCATATGGTAATCTTAGTTACATAATTGCTATAGCTGGGACATTTTCAATAATTTCAAGATTTGGATTAAATCAAACCGTGACTATTTATCAAGCAAAACAAGAATCTATTTTATCAAATAATCTTAATGTATTATCTGTAATCACTACCGTAACTGCATCTTTGATTTTATTATTTTTTAATATTTACGCTGCTCTGTTATGTTTAAGCATGTCTCTATTTATCATGAATATCCATAATTTCATGGGACTAAAAAAATATAAAAAATATATGTTTGTTGATATACTTAAAGGAATTTTAATTATAACACTGCCTATCATATTTTATTTCATTTTTGAAATTCCTGGAATTGTATTAGGAATGTCTATTAGTTATTTGGTATGCAGCTTGAATTTTCTAAAATTATTGTCTCTTCGTCAAAATAACTTTAAAAACTTTGGAATCAACCCAAAAATTTTATTACATAATTTTGGAGTAGATCTCTCTATACATGCACCAAAATTTGTTGATAAATTAATTGTTTTTCCAATTTTAGGTTATTCAATGACCGGAATTTATCAATTAAACATGCAGATTTTATTTGGATTAGAAATGCTTCCAATTGCATTACATTCATTTCTTCTTTCAGAAGAATCCAGTGAAAAAAAACAAACCAAAATAATTTTCTTAGCCATTGTAATATCTATCTTAATTGCTGTATCTTCAATATTCATTGCCCCTTTTTTTATAGAAGAATTATTCCCAAAATATTCTGAGGGCATTTTTAGTCTTCAAATTTTATTAATTTCAATAATTCCTCTAACAATTAATTCAATATTGAATGCAAAACTTCAAGCCAAAAATTCTACTTTAGTAGGGTTTTCTGCAATTTTAAGAATTGGTTCTCTTTTATTATTTTTAGGATTATTGGGAAATTTTTATGATTTATTGGGCTTATCACTGGCAGTTTTAATTTCTATTAGCCTTACAACAATTTTTCTCTTAATTATCTTCTTTAAACCCAAAAATTGATATGGAGATATTTAAAGTTCTAATCTTTTTTTAATAAAATCAATTGGTCCTACAGGAGTTGGATCAATATTTGTTAAAATAGATTTGTATATTGAAGAGTAATCTAAAAAATAAATCAAGTTAATCAATTTTGATAATATGTTTCCATCAATAGAATGAACTTCTCTATAATTGATATTTTTCATTTCAAAAAATTCTTTTAAAATTTTCCATCTTTCTTTTGTTTTGATATAATCATTAGCTCCTTGAATCAAAATTGGTTGAAGATTTGATGATTTATCCCATGAAACAATACCGTTATGACAAGATTCAATCACATCCTCTGTAATTGCATGAATTTTTGCATTTTCTTGTAATGAATTTTTAAATCTAATTGCTGCAGCCTGTAATCCCCATGGATAATAAATCATGGGAATGTTATCTATCCACTTAGCTAAATTTAAAGCTGGATTATTTTCAGTTAAATTTATAGATGAAATACTCTCTTTTTGTTTTTCTAATGTGATTATGGAATTTTCTATATCTTTTTTTTCAA
>Ga0222718_10002726_pt1 | contig 15614 bp, 17 predicted proteins | sample C33_27DmetaG_FD_165045 | JGI IMG/M metagenome (GOLD analysis project Ga0222718, IMG submission 165045) | Estuarine water microbial communities from San Francisco Bay, California, United States - C33_27D | ecosystem: Environmental > Aquatic > Marine > Unclassified | place: USA: California... | reverse complement strand
AATATTTTAGGGCGCAACTGCACAATTAAACCCGGATACATACAAGATTTTGCATCACTAAATACTTGGCTTTACACCCACATTTCACAAAAAAACATATCCTACACACTCTGCTAAATACACTATCATGGATAAAGACATCTTTAAAAACAACGAAGACTATTGGCTTGTAGCAGAAACAATCCGCGATCTATATCTTAGCGACGGCAGTCTTAATACACTGCTGGACTTTGAGCGTGTGCTGGATGAAATGGATCTATATGCATTTCGGAACTGGGAACTAGGTGAACTAATTGAAGGTCCAGATATTGGGGCATACAAGGTAGGTTGCATCTTTATGTGGCCCGAAAAGCTCATGCCAGATCCACGTGGTGCCAAACGCTTGCTTCCATTTGACTGTGAAGTAAACTACAAAAAGATGATGATGAAGGTGCCAGTAAAACTCAAAGGTCCCGGTGACTTTAAGGCAGGTACACACGTTGCAAAACTCACAGAAAAACCAGTGTGGTTGGTTGAAATAGTAATACCAAAACATTTGATGAATGATATTCGTCAAGGCAGTGTTGAACTTGAAGATCAAACCATAGACCTACAGGATTTAGATGATGCTTATGCAGAGGATCTCGATCAACAGCAGTATCAGGAAACAGAAGAAAATGCAGAATCTTAAGGAAGGCTTTGGCTATAAAGACCTGGTTGGCATGATGAAGCCAACTATACACATTGATGAATTTGCAAGCAAGATGGGCGACGATGATGAAATTGTTGTTGCAAGTTTTTACGTTCGTGACAAGCAAGCAGGCCAAGACTTGGTTGATTGGTTTGAAAAAGGCTATGACTTTATTCTAGACGCAGACATGAGTCCTGGTGAAGTCAAACCCAACCGCTACCTTGTGTATGTTGAGATGAAACGCCGTAGTACAACTGGTGCTAGATTAAGTGAACTTGTAAATGATTTTTCAACACTCACTGAGTACGAGGACGATGGCTGGACCATGCACTATGAAGGCAAGGATTATCCATTCACTGTAGAGCAGTACAACAGTTTAGTTCCAGATAGTCCTGCCGCCTATCGCGAGGTAAAAGAAAACGGTCTCAATGAGATGCGTATTGCCAGTGGCATTCAACCTAAAAAAATCTACAAAACTGATAAGGATCTTAGAGCCTTACAAAACGCAGCCGGAGTAATCTAAACTCTTAAATATCTCTATGATATTAGGTGCTTTTGGCGATAGTTTTCTTTTTGGCAGTGATCTGTCAGATATCCAAGATCAAGACAGCAAGCAGTGGTTTTTTCCTAGTAAATTAACGTACCCAGCGTTATTAGCCGATAAACTTAATTTCCAATATTATTGTACGGCTTTGCCAGCACAAGGTAATAAAGTTATTGCCGATGACATATTACGGGCAGTAGCACAACACGGTAATAACATGTTCTACATTATTAACTGGTCTTGGATAGATAGATATGAATATCTGGGCACAGGACGTCCAGGAGACTGTGAAGGCTGGTGTAGCACACTGCCAGGACAGGATGATCCAAACAGTATTTTTTACTACAAAAACTTTTACACTGACCTAGATGCTAAGTTGTCTAATTTAATGTACATCAGCACAGCAGTAGATGCATTGGTATCCAACAGATGTAATTTTTTAATGACATACATGGATCATTTACTTTTTGATAAAACCTATTACTGTCCAACAAGTATTGATTACTTGCAAAATAAATTGCAAAAATACATGTCTACCTATCAGGGTAAAAACTTTCTTGGCTGGAGTATTGCAAACAATTTTTCTGTTAGCAAGCATTGGCATCCGCTTGAACAAGCACACAAAAAAGCCGCTGAATATTGGTTGCCTACGGTAAAAACCCTACTAAATACCCGTGCAAAGGAGGATTATCTACATGCGTTTAAGTAAGAATTTCACAATGGCTGAGTTCACAAAGTCACAGACTGCGGAACGTCAGGGCATTGACAACACACCAGAGGGAGAGCATCTTGATGCAGCGATCGCTCTTTTCCAAAATGTTGTACAACCTGTACGAGATAACTTTGGTACTACTGTCATTAATAGTGGTTATCGTTCCCCTGACCTTAATGCTGCTGTTGGTGGATCTAGTAAGAGTCAGCACTGTAAAGGCGAAGCGGCTGACATTGAATGTCCAGGAACGCCTAACGCAGAACTGGCAGAATGGATCAGAGACAATCTGGAATTTGATCAACTCATACTGGAGTTTTATACTCCTGGCATTCCTGATAGTGGTTGGGTACACGTTAGCTATAAAGCGGATGGCTCTAACAGGAAGTCTATTCTAACAGCAAGTCGGATTGATGGCAAAACACAATACTCAGAGGGTATAAATGCTTAAGGTATATGCCTTAATTTTTATTGTTGGTATACTTGGCACAGTGGGTTATGGTGCCAAGTATTACTACGACAGCACACAAGAAATAATTGGTACATTGCGTGAAAACAATGCTCAACTGGAGGTTGCAGTCCAAACCAGTGAAGAGAGCATAAAGAACTTGCAAGCAGACATGCAAAAGTTCCAAGAACTAAACTCAAAACTGCAAAAAGATCTGGCACAAGCAGAAGCCTATGGTGATGAACTGCAAGGCAAACTCAATCGCATGGATCTAGTCCAAGACGCAATCAAGGACGCAAAAACACTAGAAGGTAAGATGAATGGCGCTACAGCAAAACTATGGCGCGGCATCATTAAAGACACTGGCGGCGATGCTAGCCGTCCTCTTCCTGACTGGTTGCAGCCTGTTCAGCCCGAGCCCAGAGCCGGAGATCAAGGTAGTGACCAAGATAGAAAAGACAACAGTGCCAACGGTGAGCCGACCCAAGCCAGTACAGCTCAATGATGTAAGGGTTTATGTTGTCAATGAACGCATACTAGATCAGTTTATCTCTGAGTTCAAACAGCGTCACGGCGAAATTGCCTTTGTAGCACTGAGCATGCAGGACTATGAAAACCTTGCACTTAACATTGCAGACATGCGTCGATATCTTAATCAACAAACACAGATCATCGTCTACTACGAAGATGCAGTTAAACCTGTGGATCCTAATGCAGATGATGTGCCGGTGAGTGAAACAGTGGTAGGTGAATGAGAGGACTCACTAGACTTGACATTATTAGCATGATACTTGTAATCTGTCTTGCGGGATTGGCTGGGTATGCCAACGGTGCAGAAAAGTGTGCAGATGGAAGTGAATGCCCGACTGATCAAGAGTTAGAAGATAGTTGTAGTGACGAAGGAGAAAGTTTATAATGAACATGAAATTTGGAATAGGTGTAGTTATTGCAATAGTAATGCAGGTGAGTGCGTTTGTATGGTGGACAGCACAACAAGCTCAAACAATAGAAACACTCAAAGGACAAGTAAGTGAATTAACAAGCAAGATGGCTGTAGAAGATGAAGTTAATATGGCTCGTGATATTGCTGATATGAAAGCCAAGCTACAAGAACACGAAAAATGGATTTCTGAAAATTACAATGCAGTCGAAGACTTAATCGATTTTGCAGAGTTTACCGAAAACAAGTGGGCAAATGCCTACGACGAAGATCCTGGATACAATAGAATTTTTGGAACCAAGCCAGCAAAATGACACAACAGTACAGATTAAAGTTTAGGCATTGGAAAACTGGTGACATAATTGAAAAGATTGTGACCAAGCCTGAATTCTCTGCGCAAGGCGAGAAAGAAGTGTTCTACAACCTCACAGAGGACAAGTACGAAGATATAATCAAGAAAACCATTGTGGAAGTCACTGAAGTAAAACCCACCGATGACGACTACATCAAAGTACCCAGCGCACCAAAATACTACGATTCATAACTTGCATTCTTACACAACTTCGTGTATAATTAATTCGTGAACGATTATTATCAAATCCTTGGAGTAGATCGCACGGCAACCGACGCTGATATCAAAAAGGCGTATCGTAAACTTGCCAGCCAACACCATCCCGATCGTGGTGGCGATGCCAACGCATTTAAACAGGTGCAAGAAGCATATGATATACTCAGCGACAAACGCAAACGTGCAGAGTTCGATAACCCGCAGGGCTTCTTTACGCAACGTGGCAGCTTTGATGACATATTAAATCAATACTTTACTCAATTTGATGTGCGGAATCAAATGCGTAGTACAAGGGTAAGCATTTGGATTAACATGGTCGATGTAGCTACCGGCGGTAAGCGAATACTTGGATTTCGTACTCCTGCAGGAGAAGTACCTGTTGAAATTACCATACCAAAAGGAGTGCAACATGGCGAGGCAATACGTTATCCAGGGTTAGCACCCGGCGGAATGGACTTTGTGGTAGAATACAACGTTCATTCTCATCCAATATGGCAACGTGATGGACTAGACCTATTATGTGAAAAAGAGTGCGATTTTTGGCAACTAATTCTTGGAGATACAGTGAATGTAACAAGTCTAACAGGTACTACAATAGGGTTAAAACTACCCCCAAGAACAAAGCCTGGTGCAACACTACGCATGAAAGGTCAAGGATTAGAACGAGAAAGACACAATAGGGGTGATGTTTTTGTTAAAATCAAAGCAACAATGCCCACTGACATACCCAATGAAATAGTAGATATACTTAAAAGAGAGCAGAATAAATAATTTTATATAGGAAAATCTATGCAACAAAGTCCAGAAGTTGAAGCAATACTAGCACAGGCACAAAAAATAGCAAAGGCCAAAAATCACGAGTACGTTACTCTTGAGCACCTTATGCTTGCATTGATTAGGCATGTGCCTTTTAAAAACCTGATGAACAAGTACGGTGTGGTTGTTGATCAACTAGACCACGAATTAGACCAGCACATCGATAGTCAAATATTTTTACAAACCAACCGACCAGACGAACCGAAAAAAACACATGCTCTGGAACGTGTTTTCAATCGATCACTTACACAAGTAATGTTCAGTGGCCGACGCAAGGTTGAAACAATTGACTTGTGGTTGGCTATGATGCAAGAAAATAATAGCCATGCATGCTATTTTATGCTAAAGCATGGTTTAGCCCGCGAAGATTTTGTAAACTTCTGGGGAGAAAACTACACACACAAATTCAGTGAAGCAGGTTTAAGTGTAGAACAAGCAGATGAGATTCTCAATGAACACTGTATTAATTTAAATGAACTTAGCCGTAAAGAAAAAATTGAACCTTTGATCGGCAGAGATTCAGAGGTTGAAGAAATTATTACTGTACTTGCTAAAAAGTTTAAAAGCAATGTACTGATGGTAGGTGATCCTGGTGTAGGCAAAACTGCTATTGCAGAAGGTATAGCAGAAAAAATTGAAAAACAGGAAGTGCCCACATTTTTGCATGGCTACGAAGTGTACAGTTTAGAAATAGGAAGTCTACTAGCTGGTACCAAGTACAGAGGTGACTTTGAAGAAAAACTTAAAGACATCATGAAGGCACTTGAAACTAAAGAAAAGGTTATTTTGTTTATTGACGAAGCACACACCATAAGAGGTGCAGGTGCCAATGGCAACAGCAGTTTAGATTTTGCAAACATGATCAAGCCAGCAATTAGCAAAGGCAAGATGAAGGTTATAGCAAGTACCACCTGGGAAGAATACTACGATAGTTTTGAGAAAGATCGCGCATTAATGCGCAGGTTTTACCGTGTAAGTATCGACGAGCCAGATAATAAAACCACAATAAAAATACTTCAAGGTCTTGCATCTCGGCTTGAAGGATTTCATGATGTCACAATTGATCAAGGTGCCATAGACAATGCGGTTAAACTTGCAGAACGTTATTTGCATGATAAAAAGAATCCTGACAAGAGCATCGACTTGGTAGATGCGGCATGTGCTGTTCAGCGAGTTAAAGATAAAGGCAGGGTCACAATCACAGCAGAAATGATAGAACGTGAAGTTAGCAAGATTGCAAATATTCCAGATACAAAAGTAAGCAATGATGCCAGTGATAAAATTATCAATCTTGATGTAAACATAAAAGAAAAACTATACGGTCAAGATAGTGTAGTAGACGAAGTTCTAGAAAGACTATATGTAAACTATGCAGGCATTGGCAGTGTTAATCGTCCAATGGGCTGTTTCTTATTATTAGGTCCGACTGGTACTGGTAAAACAGAGTTTGCAAAATTGCTTGCAACTAACTTGGATATGAAGTTTTTGCGTTATGATATGAGTGAATACCAAGAGCGACATGCTGTAAGTAGTTTGCTTGGACCGCCTCCTGGATATGTTGGATACGAAGATAGTACTTTGGGTGGAGGCAAACTTATTAATGATCTAAGCAAAAATCCTTACAGTGTTATGTTGTTTGACGAAATTGAAAAGGCACATCCAGATGTGGCAAATATTTTCCTACAAATTATGGATGAAGGTACAGTCACTGGCAGTAATGGTAAAACTGTAAGTGTAAAAAATAGTATAATTATATTAACCAGTAACCTAGGTGCTCAGGATAACGATAGTAATAGCATTGGTTTTGCTAGTTTAGAAAAAACGGGTGAAGAAGACAAGGCTGTAAAACAATATTTCAAACCAGAATTGCGCAACAGGCTTGATTTAATTTGTAAATTTGAAAAACTTGACACTCTTGCAGTGAAAAAAGTTGTTTGTAAATTTGTAGACGAACTAAGACAAAGCCTAAAAGACAAAAATATCAAATTGGTGCTTTCGGAAGCATTAATGGATCATATTGCAAAAATAGGATACGATCCAAAAATGGGTGCAAGACCATTGAGTCGAAAGATCGACGAACTTGTAAAAGTTCCATTAAGCAAGAAGATATTGTTCGACCACCTTAAGAACTGCGAGCTCTTAGTTGATTGGCAAAATGATCAAATAGTGTTTACAACACCGGTGATAGTAAATGAAAAAGAAACAGAACAGCAATTCTCGACTGATTGTTGATTCAGTCAGCAGAGACAAACTATACTATGACGAGTTTAACTACTGCTATACCTTTTATTTGCCAGAACTAAGTGCATTACGTGAGCTTGATCACAAGCACATAGATACAGTAATTAAACGTCGTAAAGAAATTGAAAGTAGATATCCAAATTTTGGTGGCAGTTGGAGTGCATCACTGCGCCAACGTCCTATCACTGACGAGATAGTAGTTAACTTGCATCGTTTGTGTGATTTGTTGTTAGCACATCATCAACCGTACAAGTTTACTATCAGTGGAGACACAGGACATCTTTATACCAATGAGTTTCAAATCTGTACCACATTGCACACTGCAGACTGGCTAGGTACTATTCAGTGTAGACAAATAAGCCTCGATTTCCCTCGCGACAGCATATATATTAAAAAATCAAAGCATGCCAAAAGAACATACTTTAAAAATCAAAGCATAAGTTTAGAAAGTAAACAGAGATTATTTGAATTGAGAAAAAATGCCAATATTAGGTTTGGGCCTGGACTAGAACAATGGTTGGATAGATTTCCAAGCAGCAAGTATGTTTGCGACAATTACTTTATTGATCATAACGATGACAGCATACTAACCATGCTACAACTATCAACAGGAATTCAAATCAAAAAGACACTCTCGATAGTTTGCGATAAATAACACTATGGCAAAGATACAAGAGAAACAACTAGTAATCAAGCTCAGCAAACTTCTTAAGGATAGTGATCCAGAAATTGAGATCCTATCAGATGAAACTATAGTACAACTGTACCAAGTCATACAAGAACTTGCTGGTCCTGGTACACTAGTAGAAATGGAAGAAGCATGAAGCAAGGCGGTCTGACTCTGATTCCAGAGACAGTTTACGGAACAGCCAGCGGTAATTATGATGGGTCCAGTACCACATTTAGTGGCGACCGTCAAAAAGCAGTTGGGTATTATAAAAAGTCTACTACCACAAACACTGTGCGTTTTATCTGCGATGAGTTTGTTGGCACTATTACACTTTATGGCAGCCTGGACGAAGACCCAAGCGCAGATGCAGATTGGTTCAGCCTCTATGTTTTTCCAACAGACGACAGTAGTACTTTGGACGGAAGCACAGCAATTACCGCAGATTATTCTGTTAGCATTACCGGTAAGTTTACTTGGATGAAAGCAACAGTTGAAAGTTTCACTGGCGGAACCATTAACTCAGTAACACTCAGCTACTAGGATTTATGAATAATATTGTTTTTACCTGCGATCTAGTGAATCAATCACAGATTGAAGAAGTTGGAATTGAATTTTGGATTGACAATGATAAATTTTTTGATCAGCAGATACCCACCGGCACAACTGCTGTTTCCCATTCTTTTTCAGATGAAAGTGGTGACCATATCTTAAAAATTATACTGAAAAATAAACAAAACGAACACACACAACTTGATGCAGAAAACAACATTATATCAGATATTTTGCCAGAAATACACAATATTTGTTTTGACAAAATTAACATTGATCAGTTGTTCAGCGAACATGCTGTTTACACACATAACTTTAACGGAAACGGTAAAACTATATCTACCTCATTTTACAAAAGCCTAGGATGTAATGGAGAAGTAGTATTTAAATTTACTACTCCGTTCTATATGTGGATGCTTGAATACCTGTGAGTCATAAATAGATTATATGAAGAAACTAGTTATTATTCCAGGCGGCTTTCACCCATTTCATGCAGGCCACATGGCACTCTACAACAGTGTTAGAGATGCCTTCCCTACAGCAGATGTGTTTGTGGCTGCCACTGATGACCAAGAATCAAGACCTTTTCCATTCTCATTGAAACAGAAGTTGGCGGCTCTTGCAGGTGTCCCTGCTAACCGATTCATACAAGTCAAGAGTCCATTCCGTGCCAACGAAATTACACAAATGTACGATCCTGACGATACAGTGTTAATCTTTGTACGCAGTGAAAAAGATCGTGACGATCCTAAACTTCAACTAGGCCGTATTAAGAAAGACGGCGAACCAGGTTATCTCCAGGCACTACCTGGACGCAATCGTCAACCAATGAGCAAGCACGGGTATGTAACATTCATGCCCACTGTTGAGTTTGGTGGCATGACCAGTGCTACAGAAATCCGCAACAAGTGGCCAGAAATGGAATCTGAGCAAAAGCAAAAACTTATTGCCACACTATATCCAGGCGTTGCTGGCAATGCCGCGGCACTAGACAAAGTTGTGCAAATGTTTGATCAAGTTATCGGTAAGCAGGTTGGCGAAGCTAAAATTGTCAACACAGACAGCGGCATTGATATCATCCCAGACGGTGGCATGGGTACTTGGAACGAAGATACACTGGTACGAAGCCTTGCACGAGACTTTGCCAATATTGGCAAACTAATGAAAATTGGTGGCTATGCTGGTGTTGAAGAAGTGTTATACGATCGTGGTGCTATCGAAGCAAAAGTACGAGCACTTGGACAGTTTGATCGCTTTATGGAAAAGCGTGGCAAGCGTCCACTTGCAGTGAACCCGAATAAAGCAATCGACATCACAAAAGAAGAAACCACTCCCGACTACATTGAAGAAAAGTGGAGTGACAAATACAAGCGTAGCATTGATTGCTCCAATCCAAAAGGTTTTTCACAACGGGCACACTGTGCTGGTCGCAAGAAAAACAAGTAACTAAAAACAAATCATTAAATACCCACACAATTCATCAGAGGTTTAAATGTCCGAGAATCAAATTGAAGTAAATGTTGACCATCTAAAAGGTTGCAAGGTACATATCTGTATGCCCTGCTATGGAGGCATGCTCACTGAAAGTTGTTTCATGAGTTTTATTAAATTTGGCAACACCTGCAGACAACTGGGTATTGATTGGACCGTTGAAACAATGACCAACGAAAGCCTAATCAGTCGTGGCCGTAATACACTTACTGCAAAATTTTTAAACAATCCCGAAAGCACCCACTTGGTGTTTATTGATGCTGACATTGGCTGGGAGCCATGGCACTTACTGCTTTTGCTTAACCATGATGTTGATGTTATCGGTGGTTTGTATCCTATGAAAACCTTACCAATACAATGGGTTGTAAACGGATTCGAAGGATGCGAGACTCGTGACAATGGTAATGTGCTTGAAGTTACAAAAACTGGCACAGGATTTATGGTTATCAAACGACATGTACTGGAAAAACTAGTGGAGCATCCAAAGGTTGTTCCTTATGCCAACGACATTGGATTACCCGAAGAACTCAACCAGTACATGAAAACCTACTTTGACACAGATGTTAGGGAGAACAGATACTACAGTGAGGACTGGACCTTCTGTGAAAACTGGCGAGAACTTGGTGGCAAGGTTTGGGTCGATAAGAGGGTTCTGCTCAAACATACAGGCACCTATGTGTTTGACTATCAAGCACAAGAACCATTGTACAAAGCACTTAAAGAAAAAGCAGCAGCAGACGAAAACAAAAGCCCCGAATAAGGGGCTTTACTTTATGTGCGATAAATAAGACATAACAGAAGATTTTATATGAAAATATCGTACCTGCTTAACGAAAGTGAAAAAATTACACTATACACTGATCAAAGATACTTTGGTGCCGATGTACCAGATGAGTATCTACAGCGACCAAAAACACCAGTTCCTGTAGACAAGCTCTACGGCTACGAACCTGATGACAAGATGAATGACATACATTCTGCAAATGCTGTGATTGATCTTGCTGTCAAAATGAAACAGGGAGATGCTATTCCGCCTATAGTTGTACGCAAAACAGCACAAGGCTATCAAGTGTTAGACGGACATCACAGAATGCATGCCGCTAAGAAAGCAGGACTTGATACACTGGATGCAGTTGTGGTTGACGCAGGCGACATTGTTTACAGCGACGAAGTTAAAACTGAAGGCAAGTTTGCCAAAGCCGCAGGAGCCGCCGCACTAGCAGGTGCATGCGTTGCTGGTACACCCGGTTGTGCCACTGTGGACACCAAAGATGCACTCAAGACTATTCAAACAGTAGGACGCACAGCACAAACAGTTAAAGGCATGGGTCGTGCTGGTGCGGAAGAAGAATTGATTGGCATCCTCAAAAACAAACTGCGCAACATCAAAGACGGCAAGTACGACGAAAGCATCTACACAGATCTCAAGAAAAAGTTTGGCCCTGTGCTATTCAAAGCAGACTATGATAAAGCCGCTGAATACCTACACAAAGAACTTGTAAAAATCAGCAGAGGTCAAAGAGAACTGCCACACGGACTTGGCTACTATGCACAGCAGATTGCCAAAGAACTAGAAGGCATTGACTACCGCACACTGATTGATGTATACAAAGATCAGTATGGCATGGAAGGATTGGCTGAAAGTTTGGATCAACCTTATAGGTTAGACACTCCGGACTATATGTACTATGTAAACAAATGGAGTACAACAGCACAAACTCCTACGCACACTATCAAGTTCTTAGGTCAAAGTAGAGACAAAGAGCACGGACCAGGCCTGGCGTGGGAGTTTGAATTTGGGACTAGACCACATCATAGCAATCCACTCTCGAACTATGAAGTCACAGGCGAAGGAGATGCCCAACGAATATTGGCCACAGCGGTTGCGGCAATCAAATTATTTGTTGACGAAGTAGAGCCTGCTAGTGTTACATTCACAGCAGACAAAGGCGATGATGGCACCAGCAGAACAAAACTGTATCAACGCATGGTACAGCGTCTAGCACCACAAATGGGATTCAAACCTATTGTCCAGAAAGGCGATAGCATGGATACATTTACACTGGTTCGTGAAGAAGACAAGATGGGTGGCATCGATGTAGGCTCTAGCATACAAAGCGCCAGAGAAGAATGGCGTGCCTGGATACAGAGTTTGCCTACTCAACTAGCACAAGAGTTTATCGACGAGCGTCCTAATCCAGATCAAGAAGACATAGACGTGTTTACAAAACTGCGTCTAACCAGTAAAACACCTATACAGGTAAGCACTAAGGCATTGTTGAACGAGCCTTGGATGAAGGGATCAATATCGAGAACCCCACAACCAGTTGTAGACGCTATCAACAAACGCTACGGAACAAATTTCAAAGGTGGCGCTGTCTACGATAGAGATCCAGATAGATTTTTTAGATACGCAAAAATGACTGCTAACACAGCCAAGCCAAGCGTTATGGCTGATGGTGATGTTATATTTGGTGTGGGCAGAATGATAGCGGCACTGTTGCGTGGCGATGCTAGTGTACCTGTGTGGAACTTGAAAACAGTTGCTACAGAAAGTGCCAGTGGATACATTCCAACAACAAAAGAAAAGAACGATCCAAGATTCAAAACAGCACTAACAGTGGATGTCAAGCCAGGTGAAACACAGCGTCAGGCTGCCAAGTTGGGTATGAAGATTGACAAGAAGGGCAATCCTCCACTGCTACACAAGAGTGCCGCAAAGAACACTTCAGCAAATAAAGCATACAACCTGGGCTTAACAGAAAGCACATCACCAATTCCTGCATATCTATATAAATGGGTCGAAATGCCACAATTTCAAAAGTACATTGATGCTAAAAAACTTCCTGTTAAAAGAGGATACGCTCATTATATCGATCAAGAACAAGATTTTGTTAAAGGTAATAGTTTCACAGATCAATCACATGTTAACAGTTGGACTGGCGATACACTAATTCGTATACCAACCTCTTCGATTAACAACAAAATTTACCCAGTTGCCGGCGATCGTACATATTATAAAACACTAGGTATGTTGAACAAATTTGATCCAAATGCGTGGAAATACGAATCAGTAGATATAGATGAATATTGGGTAGCAGGTCCGGTGGATTTAACTAATGCCGAAATAGTTAAAGGTAAGAATAAGATAGAAGAAAGCCTATGGGCCAAGTATAACGCACTCAACCTAGGCTTAACAGAATCTAGACTACAAACAATGCACAATAAGGTAATAAGTGCTGTTAATAGCACTGGACTACCATATGAAGAAATATGGATGCATGGCAGTAGAGCCACTGGCACAGCTAGACGCACCAGTGATTATGATTACCTAGTGGTAGTACCAGCTGATGCAGAATATATTGATTATGCATTAGCTCTACCTAAGCTGAAACCATTTCCAAAAGCGGATATTCAACCGGCTAAGAGAAATTCACAAATATTTGCTATCGCGCAAGAAGAAGGCTTTAAGATTGCAGACAAAGCATACAATCTTGGCCTCTCAGAAAGCGTAGTTGAAGGGCCACAAGACTTTGCAGATATGAAGTTGGATAGCAACAAACTACAACAAAGTTTAGACTACTTCTACAAAGATCACGCACCCAACAAAATTGGCGGACGCAAGGATGCAGGTTCATTCAAAGGTTATAAAGTAGTTACATTTACAAAAGGTCCTGACACACTGATGTTTCTAGTAGACAAAGAAGATCAAGCAGTGTTTTATGTTGCCTATCGTCCAGTCAAGGATGGTGTGGCTGTTGGCAATGTTAGAAGCAATGGTAGTGTGCGAGCAACTGAGGTTTATGCATATCTAGTGAGCAAGTTCGGCACACTCTACAGCGACGACAAGCAAACACCACAAGGACGCAAAATATGGGCCGACCTTGCTAGATTTTTCCCAGACATAAATGTTACCGACACAGGTGATAGACTGCGAGCAACGAACAAGGTTACAGAAAGCCTATGGGCCAAGTATAAATCTCTCAAAGAAGGCAAAGATGCACTGGATCAGGAAACAACCAGTGATATTCCAAATCTAACATTTGATCCAGATTATGATAAAGAAGACTTAAAGAAAGCTATTGCAAGAGCCACAAGTACACTTGACAATAGAGAACAACAAGTACTATTCATGCGATTTGTCAAGGATTTAACACTAGCACAAGTTGGTAAAATTTTAAATGTAACCACAGAAGTTGCCAGACAAATAGAACAAAAAGCATTAAGAAAATTACGCCATCCTACGAGAAGCGGCGATCTTAGACCGTTTATCAAAGAAGAAGAGCTAGTAGAAATCTCTCAAACTCCTGGTGCTATTCGCGACTGGGCATCTAGCGATGCTGCCGAGGGTATTATAGCAGGCTTTGAAGCAGAAGTGATCCTACCAGATGTAGGCGGATTGGACTACGATGATGATCCAGAACCAGACTTCAACGAAGATCGTAGACCACGTAGCATCGATGATGTGCTCGACTTTTTAGAATTTGATGAATACGGTCTTGGACTTTATGGTAGCGAAGCAGAAGATTTACGAAACACCCTGCGTGAACGATACACAGAGTGGGTAGACGAATCCATCATGAATGCTTGGGAGTACGACGAATTCAAAACTGTGATGGAAGACGAAGGTTGGCTGGACGATATAGTCAATGACGAAATTGATGCATTTGATGTTGATGCCGTAGCACAAGAAATATTCAGTAAAGACTACGAAGATCTCGACGATGACGACAAAGATGATGTAAACAGCAGTATCGCTGATCGTGCTAACGAAGCGGCAGAAGAAACAATGCTGAAAATGTGGGACGGCGAAACTGGCTTTTATGGTGATGCTCTAGAATCATTCCGCGAAATGAAATATTCTGATCGCGATCTAGAAGAAGACGAGTATTTTGAACAAAACTTGCCTTACATGAGTGACATCACTGAAACCTTTGGCATCAGTTGGCCTTACATCGAAGGCAATGTTCAAGATCGAGGTGCTTGGGAAGACTTTGGTGATCAAATGGGAAATCTCTTGGGTAAGAGGGTTGAGGTCAGCACAGGTTATCACAGCGCGAGTAGAGGCGATTACTACATCATCGAACCAGATAGCAGTATTTCACCAGATAGTAGCAGTGACGCAGGTGTAGAGATTGTGTCGCCACCAATGCCGCTGGCAGAAGCACAACAACAACTGCTAGACGTAGCCGCTTTCCTAAAAAGAAACGATGCGTATACCAATGACAGCACAGGCTTGCACATGGGTATCAGTTTACCAGACAACGAAGATAATCTTGACTATGTAAAACTGGTTCTATTCACTGGCGACAGATACATGCTGGAACAGTTTGACAGAAGCTACAACAGCTATGCTAGAAGTGCTTTTGAAAAAATGGAAACCGCGGCCAAGGAAGCAAAAAGAAAGAAAGGTAAGTCGTCAGCACTATTTGTTGCGGCTGGTTTCGAAACAATGAACATCAAGGGTGCAATGGATGCACTGCGCAAGGGTATCAACAAAGAAGCCGCAGAGATTGTGCGTGGTCGAGTTGGAGGTGACAAATACACCAGTATCCACATCAAAAACGGTTACATTGAGTTCCGTATTGCAGGCGGCGATTACCTAAACAAAATTGAAGAAGCAGAACTTGCTATGTTGCGTTTTGCTCGAGCATACACCATTGCCAGTGATCCTAACGCTGAAAGAGAAGAGTATCAAAAGAAACTGTTCAAGTTGATCAACAGTGAGGATCCAGTAGAAAACATCTGGGCACAGTATCAAACAGGCCAAATCAATGCTGAAGATCTCAAAGATCAGTGGGCTAACAATGTGCTGGGCATCGATCCAGAAGCTGGCAAGCAGGATGCCTTTGGTGAAAGAACATACAATATTGTAAGGTTAAAAACTGGTGATGTAGTAAAAGACATTTTTGCTAGAGATGAAGAAGAAGCTGAAGAACTTTTCCAAAACTGGCTCAAACAGTTTGGC
>Ga0222718_10002723_pt1 | contig 15619 bp, 15 predicted proteins | sample C33_27DmetaG_FD_165045 | JGI IMG/M metagenome (GOLD analysis project Ga0222718, IMG submission 165045) | Estuarine water microbial communities from San Francisco Bay, California, United States - C33_27D | ecosystem: Environmental > Aquatic > Marine > Unclassified | place: USA: California... | reverse complement strand
TCGTGGTCGTCGTGGTCCTCCGACTTGTGCTCGTCGTGGTCGTCGGACTTGTGCTCGTCGTGGTCGTCGGACTCGTGGTCGTCGTGGTCGTCGGACTCGTGGTCGTCGTGGTCCTCCGACTTGTGCTCGTCGTGGTCGTCGGACTCGTGGTCGTCGTGATGATCATCATCCATCTCGCGGATCGCGACCGCCTCGGTCATCTCGATCACCGGAGTTCCGCCATTCGCGACGGTTGCGAGGAGATCAGTGAGACCCTCCTCGAGCGCCAATCCGTTGGCGACGATGAGGTCCGCAGATTCGAGGACGGCCCGGTCGGCGAGGGAGGTCTCGAACGTGTGGGGGTCGGCACCGGGGGGAATCACCGCGGCGACCTCGAGTCCACAGAGCGCCGCAGAGGTCACGTCTGCCCAGATGGTGGTGGTCCCAACCACCGCGAGCTCCGGGGGCGCGCTTGATTCCTCGGGGCTGCCCGCCGGGTCCGCGTCACCGGGAGTTGACGTGTCGCCGGAGCAGGCCGCGAGCGCGAGTGTCAAAGCCGCGGCGATGGCGATGCCCCGGGGGCGACCCCGTGAAAGAACGGGAATGGCACGATTAGGAACGGAAATCATTCGAGTGAGAATCACTCTCATTACGATACGCTTCCGACGTGGTATCCGCAACCCTTCACTCGGAATCGACCTACGCGGTTCACGCGGGGTTCGCGGCGACGGGCGTCTGTGTGCACCATGGCGCGACCGTCGCCCTCGCCCCCACCGATCTCGAGGTGGGCCCCGGCACGGTCGTCGCCCTGGTCGGCTCCAACGGCAGCGGGAAGACCACGCTTCTTCATCTCGTCGCGGGACTCCTCGAGCCAACCGCCGGGTCGATCGATGTCATTGGGCGGGTGGCGCTCGTTGCGCAGCATCAGGCTCACCACCCGTGGATGCCGCTCTCGGTTGACGAGGTGCTGCGCATGGGGCGCTATCGGGGGCTCGTCCACCGCCTCGGGAGGGCCGACCGAGATGAGATCGACCGCGCCGCCGAGCGGTTGGAGGTTGCGCACCTCCGACGCCGCGCCTACGGCGCTCTCTCCGGCGGGGAACGCCAACGGGTGCTGGTCGCCAAGGCCGTCGCGTCCGGAGCCGACCTCTTGCTGCTCGATGAGCCGATCACCGGCCTCGATCTTCCGAGCCAAGGGCGCATCCTCGAGGTGATCGACGAGCACGCTCGTAGCGGCGGCACCGTCGTCTTCTCGACGCACCATCTCGGCGAGGCCTCGCGGGCCGATCGGGTGGTGCTCATGGCGGGTTGCGTGCTCGCCGACGGTCGTCCCGAGGAGGTCCTCGTACCCGAACTACTCGCTGAGGCGTTTGGGGGTCGCATGGTGCTCGGCGATGGCACAGCGGTTGTCGTCGACGAGCACCATCACGATCACGAGACCCCGTTCGTGGCCGCTGATCTGGCCGCGCACCTCGATCATCACGGGCACCACCACGAGCACCCACACCATGACGGCCCGACCGGAGGACGCGAATGAGCCGCGACACCGAGATCCACCGATTGATCCGAGTTCGCCTCGCCGAAGCCGGGCAGATCTACACCGGTAATCGTCGCGAACTGGTCGACGCTCTCATCGAGATCGGTCGCCCGGTCACCCTGCCCGAGTTGCTCGATCAGTCACCACGGCTCGCCCAGAGCTCCGCCTATCGCAACCTCGCGGTGCTCGCCGAGATTGGCATCGTGCGACGGCTGACGATCGGTGACGACCACATCCGCTTCGAGATTCACGAGGACCTCGCCGGTCATCACCATCACCTGGTGTGCGATGGATGCGGCACCGTGGTCGACGTCACCTTGCCCGAGGACGTGGAGCGCGGAATGGACTCAGGTTTCGATGCCGCGGCGACCGAGGCCGGATTCTCGGTGACTGGGCACAGCGTGGACATTCACGGCCTCTGCGCCGAGTGCGCGGCCTGAAGCAGTCAGACAACGGAGCGCTCGAGGAGCGCGACAACCGCGTCAGCGGATGGGTTGACCAACGCGACACCGTCAATGACGACGGTCGGCACGGTCTCGCTACCGCGGGCATGGGAGCGCACCACCGCGGCCGCCTCCGGGTCCTCCCAGATGTTGTGATCGACCGTCGCGATGCTGCGCTTGTCGAGTCCCCGGCGCAGCATCGAGCAGAACGGACAGCCCGGTCGCCAGTAGTAGTGGACCTCAGGCGTCATCGCCGGGCGCCTCGGATGCGGCGAACATGGCAGCGAGCCGGTCGAGGGTGGCCTCGATGGCGCGAAGATTCCCTTTCGGGTATCCGGCGCTCTCGATGAACTTGGGTGAACGGGCGGTCGACCAGTCGAAGGTCTCGGTCACCTCGCATCCGCCCTCCACGGGCGCGATCTCGTAACGCCAACGGTGCTTGCCGAAGTGCGCCCAGGCGATCAGGCGGTCCTGCTCGAACTCGACCACCCGACTCGACATTCGATAGGGGAGCGGCCCCATTCGCATCGACATCCCGAACCGCGAGCCCATCTCGAGGCGGGTCGAGCCGGCGCGGCTCGACTGCACCATGCCCGAACCGTCGAACAGGGCGTGCTTGGACGGATCCTGCAGGAGGGCGAACACTTCGCTCGCGGGCGCGGCGATGAAGCGCGTGGCGGAAACCCGACGGTCCGACATGGCTCCGAACGTATCGGCGGGTACGGGAGTCTGTCGCTCTGAGCGGGAACGAGCCGAGGGAGGGTCAGCCGGACTTCACACCGGCGAAACGCTCGACATCGGCCGGATGCCCGGCGACGACGATGTGGTCGTTCGGTCCGAGCACGGTCTCGGCCTCGGCGTAGGTGAACTTGCCGCCGTCGGGCCTGATGCAGACCACGGTGACCCGGTAGTCGGCGCGAATGCCAGCGGATCCGAGCACCTGACCGGCGAAGCGCTCTGGAACGGTCATCTGAGAGACGACGAACTCATCCTCTTCTTTGAGGAGGCCGTTGGGGACATCGGTGTTCAACGGCACGTACTCCTCGAGCTTGCCGGTGACGAGGTGCGCGACGCGCCGGCCCATCTCGGCCTCTGGAAAGGTCACGTGATGAATGTTCAGCTTCGAGAGGATCTTGCCGTGCTCCTCGGTGATCGCCTTGGCCCACACGTTCGGAACGTTCAACTCAACGAGAAGAGCCGCCGTGAGCAGGCTTGCCTCGATGTTGTTCCCGATGCAGACGACCACGGTTTTGGCCTGGTCGACGCCGAGAGCCCTCAGCGTCCGCTCATTCGTGGTGTCGCCGGTCGCCGTTGAGGCGAACTCGTCTTTGTGGAGTTCGACCAGGTCGGCGTCGCGGTCGATCGCAAACACCGAGTGGCCGAGGCGGGAGAGCTCCTTCCCCAGGGCGAGGCCGAACCGACCGAGGCCGATCACGACGATCTCGCCACGATGCTCGAAGCGGGAACCGTCGAGGATGCTCTTCACGTTGTGGATGATTCGCTCAGCCAATGATCGGTCGCTCCTCCGGGAATCGGTATGGCAGATCTACGTTACGCAGTGCAAGGGCGGTCACGAACGTGACCGGCCCGATTCGCCCGGCCAGCATGACGATCACGAGCAGCACCTGGCAGGCCGGTGGGAGGTCGCCGGTGATGCCGGTGGACAGTCCAACCGTGCCGAACGCTGAAGCCGCCTCGAACAGCGCCGGGGTGAGTGATATCTCCGCAGCCGCCATGAGGATCAGCGCAGTGCTGATCACGAGGCCGACGGAGAGCAAGGCGACGGTGATGGCCTGGCGGATCAACCCTCGCGGAAGGCGCCGGCCGAAGGCGTTGACGTCGCGTTGTCCCCTGGCTTCCGCCCAGATCACGAAACCGAGCACGGCGAAGGTGGTCACTTTGATGCCACCGCTCGTTGACGCTGGTCCCGCCCCGACGAACATCAGGGTGCTCATGAACACCTGGGTCGGTTCGCCGAGCGCGCCGATGTCGATCGTCGAGAAGCCGGCCGTTCGCGCAGTACCGCCCTCGAACCAGGCGGTGAGCATCTTCTCGCCGGCTGCCATGGGGCCGAGGGTGTCGGGGTTGCCCCACTCGGCGATCGCGATGACGAGTGGGCCGAGCACGAGCAGCACACTGGTTGTCGCCACGACGAGCTTCGTATGCAGCATCCATCGGTTCATGTTGAGATGGCCACGGCGAAAGCCGAGATCCTTGTCACCGCGCACTTTTCGCGCGATGTCGATGATGACCGGGAAGCCGAGACCGCCGACGATGAATCCGGTGCTCATGGCGAGCAGCACGATCCAGTCGGCGGCGTAGGGAATCAGGCTGTCGGAGTTCAGTGAGATGCCGGCGTTGTTGAACGCGGACACCGCGTGGAACACCGCGCTGTAGGCGGCGCGTCCGGGGGCCTCGCCGTAGGCGATGGTGAACCGCGCGAAGAGCACAACCGCGAGTGCGCTCTCGACCGAGAGCGTGATCTGGGCGACGCGCTTCATGATCGACTTCAGGTCCCGATCGTCGATCGATCCGAGTTCGGCGGTGGTCAGCATCCGTTGGCGCAGGCTCATCCGGTGCGAGGCGATGATCGCGAGGATCGATCCGAGCGCCATGATCCCGAAGCCACCGATCTGGATGAGCGCCAGAACCACGAGTTCGCCGGTGAGTGAGAGGGCTGAGATGTCGAAGGTGGCGAGCCCGGTGACCGTGGATGCCGAGGTCGACATGAAGAGCGCGGCGAGCAGGCCGGGATGGTCACCATCGGCCGCGATCGGCAGGCGCAACAACACCGTGCCGACGACGATGAGGGTGCTAAATGCCGCCAGAACGAGTCGGGCCGGATTGCGGGTGGCCAGCACGAGTCGAGGCCGTGACACAGCGCGACGCTACCCCCGTGGTTCCCGCGGGCGTGTAGATGCCGAATCCGAGGTGGCGAGTCGATACGGGGGTGCCCGTCGGCAGGCCGCTAGTTTGTGCGCCCATGGGTCAGTTGGTCGGTGTCGTCGAGCGAGCAAGCGCCTCGCCCGGGGTGGTGCGCTTCGAGACGAACCGCGCCCTATCTGGGCAGGGTCACGAGCGGTACGCCTCGGTGGCTGACGCGTGGGGCGCCCGCCCAACCGATGAACTCGCTCGACGGCTCTTCGCTACCGGACGCGTGCACGCGGTGCACGTCTACGCGAACATCGTAACCGTCGAGCTCGAGCGGGGGTCGACCTCCGAGGGCCTGTCCGACATCGTGCGCGACCTGTATCAGTACTGGTTGCCCGGTGTGGAGCCTCCGACCTTCGAGGATCTCGTCCCCGACACCCCGACCGCCGCTGTCGCCGAGGGCGACTCGAGCGATCCGTGGGCCGCCGCCGCTGCCCTCGTCCCGCCGCACCTTCTCGAGCGGTCGAAAGCGGCGCGGGCGCGTTTGACGGGCTGAGCATCCCGACGACGCCGTTCGGGCACAGTCACGCAGGGTTCCATTCCCAGCCGTAATTTCTGAGGAATGGTCCGCGACGAGGGTCTCACGCTGCACGAAGCGGCAGCCGAACTCGGCGTGCACTACATGACCGCCTATCGGTACGTGCGTCTTGGTCAACTCGACGCGGTGAAGCGCTCCGGAACCTGGCGGGTGTCGCGCACGGAACTCGACCGGTTTCGAGCGGAGCCGTCCGACCAGCCTGCCGACCGCGCTTCCCATGGCCCTCGCGGGCGGGCGGACTGGGGTCAGAGGATGCAGTCCCGTCTGGTCGCCGGCGACGCCGGAGGGGCGTGGACCGTTGTCGAATCGGCCCTGGCTGCGGGTTCCACTCCGGCTCGCGTCTACACCGAGGTCATCTCGCCGGCGCTCGTCAACATCGGCGAACGCTGGGCGGCCGGCGAGCTCGACATCTCGGTTGAACACCGCGCGACCGGCATCGTGCAACGGATCATCGGTCGCCTTGGTCCCCAATTCGTTCGCCGCGGCCGCTCGCGCGGATCCGTGGTGATTGGAGCGCCGCCCGGAGAGCGCCACGGCCTCGTCGTGTCGATGCTCTCCGACCTGGTGCGGGCCGCGGGTTGGGAGGTATCCGACATCGGCGCCGATTCTCCGGCATCGTCGTTCGTGTCGGCGGCTCGCGAGACGGCATCGGTGGCGGTTGTGGTCTCGGTGACCCATGCCGATTCCCTTGAGTCGTGTCGTGACACCTTGCTCGCAATCCGCGATGCTGAGCCCGACCTGCCGGTCATTGTCGGGGGGCGCGGCATCGCCTCTCGCGCTGTTGCCGCCTCAGTCGGAGCGGATCACCACTCAGCCGGGCTCGACGACCTCCTCGATCTGCTCGACGAGGTCGCTGCCAGCACGCGCAGCGCCTGAGGGCTTAGGCCCGCAGATCCCACTCGGCGCCGTCGGCGGTGTCACGCACCTCCACGCCGTGGGCATCGAGGCGGTCCCTGATGAGATCGGAGGTCTCGAAGCGTCGCTCGGTCCGGGCGGATGCCCGCAACTCGAGCAAGGTCTCGATCAGCGGCCCGACCACCGAGCGCGGATCGGCGAGGCCGCCGACCGCGGCGTCGCCGAGGCGGGTCACCATCGATCGCAGCACCTGCCGGGCGCGATCGGTCTCGTCGCTCTGCAGGGTGTCGGCGGACCAGGCCCAGATCGCCTGCTCGAGGGAGAGCATCACCGCGGTGGCTGAGGTGGCGTCCCCGGCGGCGAGGGCGGCGGTGAACGCCGCATCGGCGCGATCGGCCTCCTCGCCGAGCGACGTCGCCACCGCGTCCGAGGGAGAAGGGTCAGAGGGCGAGCGTTGCTCGGTGTTCGCGCTCCGCTCGGAGTCGATGGGCGTCGAGGCCGATGCTGAGATGCCCCCGATCGATGCCGCGACCGCGTCGCGATCGGTGAGTACCTCGAGGTCCAAGACGCTTCCGCTCGGGTGGTGCCGTGACTGTCCATCCACGCGCAGCGTGACTCCGCCGTTACCGGTCACCTCTGCCGACCCAGCATCGATATCGATGATGAGTCCAGTGTGCTCGTCGATCCCGAGCACCCAGGCGCGATCGGGGAGCATGGCCTCCATCGCGATGAGGCGGCGCTCACCGAGGTAGCAGAAGCGAGTGTCGTGATGGCCGCCCTCGGCGTTGTCGTAGTGCGGGATGACCGTGGCATCGATGCCGATTGTGGAGAGCAGGTCGAGTCCCTCGGCCCAGAAGGGTTCGTGTCCGCACTTGTAGATCTCGTAGACGGGAACGGTGGCGACACCGATGGTCAGTGCGGCAGCCGAGGCGAACACGACCACCCCGCCGCGGTCGAGTTTTGAGCGCAGCACGCCCGGCACAGCAGAGTCGCGCCACTGCTCGACCGCGTAGGTCGGCGAGCCCGGACCGGCGAAGAGGTAGTCGCTGCGCCGCAGGGTCTCGAGGCCTCGCTCGACGGCGAGACCATCGGCGCCGATGATGCGGGTGAGACCGGCGACGGCGAGGTCAACGTCGATCGACTCGGCGAAATAGGTGACGGCTCGTTCGGCAAGTTCGGGCGCGTTCTCCTGGAAGCCGTAGGGGGTGTCGAGCACCGCTGCGGTGACGTTGGCGCGCACTCGGCCAGGGGAGGGTTCAAGGCGGGCCGCGAGTCGACGGTGGGTCGAGACCATCGTCGGGGCGGTCTCGCCCGAGCCCATGAGCGTGAGGACGCGGGGGAGCGACATGGGACCAGTCTGGCGAGGAGGGCTGGGTCGTGACCAACAGGGCCCGGATCGACCCGCCTTGATTGGACCGAACACCTGTTCGATACGATCAGCGCATGAGTATCCCGAACGAGTCGCATTCGGCGCCCTCCGCTCTCGCCGTCCCGCCTCAAGACGCCGCTTCACCTCATGGCATCGAGCGGCTCGGTGCTGCCCGTCTCGCCACCGAGCGCACCCTCCCGCTCGATCCCGTCCTCGGCGCCCTGCTGGGCTCCGAGGGTCTCGTCAGGGGGCAGGCGGTGGCCTGTCGGGGGCCGGCAGCTCGCTCCCTGGCGATCGCCGCCTCGGCGAGTGCGGTGGTCCTCGGCTCGTGGATCGCCGTGCTTGGAGTCGACGACCTCGGTGTCGAGGCCGTCGCCGATGCCGGTCTTCCACTTGAACGACTCGTGCGGGTGCGTCCCGGCAGCGATGGGGTGCGGGCTTGGGCCGATCTCTGCCTCGCCGCTCTCGACGGGTTCGAGTTGCTCCTCACCTCGCCACCCGGCCGCGTGCCTACTCCGTTGGCCACAGCGATCCGCCGTCGACTCCGATCCCGGGCGGGCTGCCTGCTCGTCATCGGTGACCCGCGCGGTCTCGAGGTCGACGTCGAGCTCTCGTCAGCCACCCCGTCGTGGCAGGGCATCGGAACCGGCACGGGCCGCCTCGCCGATCGGAACATCGAGGTGCAGGCCTCGGGGCGGCGCGTGCACCGCGGGGGTGTCGCATCGGTCTCGCTCCCCGGATCTGATGGTCGTCTGCACGCTCCTGAGGTGGTCTCCTCCAGTCCGATCCGCGCGGCGGTCTGATCACGTGACGGTCGGCGTCCGCACCATCACCATCCGGTGGTCCGACTGGCCGGTGTCGGCGCTTGGGCACCCTCCGGGGCGTCCTGCCGCGGTGATCGTCGCCAACCGCCTGATCGCTGTCTCTCCGGGCGCAGCCGAGTTCGGGGTGGGTGTCGGCGAACGGCGGCGCTCCGCCCTGCGCGCCTGCCCCGACCTGCTCATCGTCGATCGCGATCCCGCGCTCGAGTTGGCCGCCTTCGAGTCGGTGCTCGAGATCCTCTCCGGGTACGCCCCCGGTGTCGAACTGGTCGAACCCGGACACATCCGTCTCCCCGCCCGCGGGCCGTCGCGTCTCTTCGGGGGTGAGCGAGCCTTGCTCGATCGCCTAGCTGTCGATCTGGCGGAGGTGCGACCCGCTGGATGGTCACCGCCTGGTGTCGGGGTTGCCGACGGCCGAGCGCTCTCCGCGCTCGCGACCCTCGTGTCGATCACCGCCGGTCATCCGGAGGTGGTTCCCTCCGATCGCTCACCGGATCTCGTCGCGGGTTTGCCGGTGTCCTGGCTGTCTGAGATCGGAGAGGTTCCCGTCGACTTCGTCTCGCTCCTCGATCGTCTCGGCGTCCGCCGCCTCGGCGAGCTGGCGGCACTCGCCCCCTCTGATGTCGTCTCAAGGTTCGGTCCGGTCGGTCTGCACGCTCACCGGTTGGCCAACGGCATCGATGAGCGCCCGGTCAACACCGCTGTCCACGAGTCGACCAGCGCGGTGGAGTTGGCTGTTGACGAACCCATCCACGATGCGTCGGCGGTGGTCTTCGCCGTCCGCGAGCGGGCCGAGCGGTTGATCTCCGAGGTCGCTGCATCGGGTCGGGTCTGTGTTGCGGTTCGCGTGACGATCGAGACCGAGCATTCCGAACGCAGCGAGCACTGCTGGTATCGAGAGGAGGGCTTGTCGGCGGCCGCGGTGATCGATCGCGTTCGATGGCAGGTCGACGCCTGGACTCGTCGACCGGGCGCGATCACCTCTGGGGTGGTGCTGGTTCGACTCGCTGCCGAGCAGGTGCGGCCCGACGAGGGTTCTCAAGAGGGGCTCTGGGGAGGGCGTTCCGAACGCGACGAGGCTGCCCTTCGCGCTGTCGCCCGGCTCACCTCCCTCGCCGAGGGCGGGGCGGTCGAGGTGCCGGTGTGGTCCGGTGGTCGCTCGCCGGCCGACCGTCACCGGTGGGTGCCGGCCGACACGGTCGACCTCCTCGACGTCACCCGAGTGTCGCGCGATGCCGCTCCCTGGCCTGGAGCCCTGCCGGCTCCGGCGCCGACGGTCGTCCACCGCGACCCACCCGAGGTCCACCTGCTCGATATCTCCGGTGAGCCGGTGCTCGTGACCGGCCGGGGTGAAATGAGTTCGGCTCCCCACGAGTTGGTCGACCGGACAGGATCGCGTCGGATCGTTGCGTGGGCGGGGCCGTGGCCGTTGCATGAGCGTTGGTGGTCGCCAGCGGTGAAGCGCTCGGCTCGGCTGCAGGTGGTGCTTGACGATGACAGCGCGCATCTGGTGGCGGTGCAGCGGCGACAGTGGTCGATCGAGGCCACCTATGAGTGATCCCGGTACGGTCGCCGGCATGACCGCTCCCGGGTCTGATCTGCTCCGTCACCACCTGGCCCGCGAGGTGCGCGACGAGGTGCTGGCTCGCGAGCCGATCGACGATGACGAACGACATTCGATCGAGCGGTTCGCCATCGAGGTCGACCGACTCATCGCCGCCGGACTCGACCCGTTCGATATTGACGCCGACGCGGTGCATATCACGGGGTCGGCCATCGTGATCGGTGAGCGAGGGGTCGTGCTGCTCCGACATCGTCGTCTCGATATGTGGATCCAGCCGGGAGGGCATGTCGACCCCGGTGAGACACCTTGGGCAGCCGCACTCCGCGAAGCGGCAGAAGAGACCGGCCTGCCGGTCTCGTTTGTCACGGGGGCCGGCCTGCCGGTCTCGTTTGTCACGGGGACCGGTGGGGCGGCCAACGTCGACGATGTCGTTCCGCGACTGGTGCACGTCGATGTCCATCCCGGAGGTCGCGGGCATATCCATCTTGATCTTCGCTATCTGCTCGCTGCCCCCGACCTCGATCCGGCACCACCCGCGGGGGAGAGTCCCGACGTCGCGTGGTTCGACTGGCCCGCGGCGATCGAACGGGCCGATGACCCCCGGCTGACCTCTCTACTCCAACACCTCCGACCGCCTGGATAGAGCCGGTTGCCAGTATCGAACATATGTTCGATACTGGTGTGGTGGGATTCACCAATCCGGAGTGGACATGGAGCGAGCTCGAGGCCCGTCTCTCCGGTCGCGTCGGCCCCGATGGTCGAGCCGCCGGATCCCCGTCATGGAATGCCGGCGGTGACGCTCCGGCATGGAGTCGGCGACGGCAGCCCTTCAGTGCCCCCGACCATCGCCCGGTACCCGAGGGCGTGCCCTACGCCGAACTGCATTGCCGATCGAACTTCTCGTTCTTGGAGGGCGCCTCACATCCCGAAGCGCTGGTGGTCGAAGCAGCCCGGCTCGGACTCGAGGCCCTCGCCATCACCGACCGCGACGGCCTCTACGGGGTGGTTCGCTTCGCCGAGGCAGCGCGCGAGATGGGGATCGCCACCATGTTCGGCGCCGAGATCGCGCCAACTCAGGTGGCCCGGGCCTCTCGAGGGCTGCGCCCCGGCGGGCGTCTCGTCCTCCTCGCCGATGGCACCCCCGGTTACGCGCGACTCTCCCGCGCCCTCTCCCTCGGTCAACTCGCTGGTTCGAAGGGCGCGCCGGTCTTCGAACTGGAGGAGGTCGCCGAGACCGTCGCCGGGTCGTGTTGGGTACTGACCGGTGGGCGCAGCGGTCTGGTGCCCGGCGCCCTGATCGCCGACGGCCCGGCGGCGGCGCGCGTTGAACTGGAGCGACTCGTCGACGCTTTCGGACGCGATCGTGTCCTCGTCGAGATCTGGGACCACGGCGATCCGCTCGATCACCACCGCAACGACGCCCTCGTGGAGATCGCCCATCGGGTCGGTGTGGAGTGCGTCGCGGCGAACGACGTCGATCACGCCACTCCCGCCGACGCCGATCTCGCCGCGGTCGCCGCCGCCGTCGGGGCGCGCCGCAGTCTCGACTCGGCCGACCCTTGGCTTCCCGGCGGTATCGGCGCTCATCTGCGGTCGGGAGCTGAGCAGGCTCGGAGATTCGCGAGATATCCGGGTGTGGTCGAGCGCACGGTCGAGATCGCCCGAGCGGCCGCCTTCGATCTGTCCCTCGTCGCTCCGTCACTGCCGCCCTTCCCCTGTCCGGACGGACTCGACGAGATGGGATTCCTGCGTCGACTCACCGCCGAGGGTGGGCATCGCCGCTACGGCACCCGGCCGTCCGGCGGGGAGGATCTCTCTCTGCGCGCGCGGGCCTGGTCGACGATCGATCGCGAACTCGCGCTCATCGAGCAGCTCGGCTTCGCCGGTTACTTCCTCGTGGTCTGGGACATCGTCGACTTCTGTCGCCGCAACGACATCTACTGCCAGGGCCGCGGCAGCGCCGCCAACTCGGCGGTCTGCTACGCCCTCGGCATCACCGCGGCCGATGCGGTCTCTCTCGGGTTGCTCTTCGAGCGGTTCCTCTCCCCGCACCGCGATGGGCCTCCCGACATCGACGTCGACATCGAGTCCGGTCGCCGTGAGGAGGTCATCCAGTACGTCTACGAGCGCCACGGACGGCATCACGCCGCCCAGGTGGCCAACGTCATCACCTATCGGACCCGTTCGGCAGTGCGTGACGCGGCGAAAGCCCTCGGCGCCGAACCCGGTCAACAAGACGCCTGGTCGCGTGAGGTCGAGCGCGGCGGCGGACTCACCGCGACCGCCGAGGCCGGCACCTCCATCCCGGCCGAGGTGCTCGACCTCGCTGCGCGTCTTCGCGGAGCGCCGCGACATCTTGGTGTGCATTCGGGGGGCATGGTCATGTGTGACCGGCCGGTCATTGAGGTGTGCCCGGTCGAGTGGGCCCGAGCCGAGGGGAGGTCGGTGCTCCAGTGGGACAAGGACGATTGCGCGGCCGCCGGCCTCGTCAAGTTCGACCTACTCGGCCTTGGCATGCTCTCGGCCCTGCATCTCGCGGTCGACCTCATCGCCGAGCACCGCGGCTACGAGGTCGACCTTGCCACCATCCCTCAGGAGGACGAGGTCTACGCGATGCTCTGCCGGGCCGACACCGTCGGGGTGTTCCAGGTGGAGTCGCGGGCTCAGATGGCGACCCTGCCGAGGTTGAAGCCGCGACGGTTCTACGACCTGGTGGTCGAGGTGGCCTTGATCCGTCCGGGACCGATCCAGGGTGGCTCGGTGCACCCGTACATTCGGCGGCGCAACGGACTCGAGCCGGTCACCTACCTGCACCCCCTGCTTGAGAACTCCCTCGCGAAGACCCTCGGGGTGCCGCTCTTCCAAGAGCAACTCATGCAGATGGCAATCGACGTCGCCGGGTTCACCGCCGCCGAGTCCGACGAGTTGCGCCAGGCCATGGGATCGAAACGGTCGACGGCTCGTATGGAGCGACTCCGTGAGCGTCTCTACCGCGGGATGGCCGAGCGGGGGATCACCGGTGAGGTGGCCGACGAGATCTACATGAAGATGCGCGCCTTCGCGAACTACGGCTTCCCCGAGTCGCACTCGGTGTCGTTCGCCTATCTCGTCTACGCCTCCTCGTGGATCAAGCATCACGAGCCGGCGGCGTTCTGCGCCGCCCTCATCAACGCCCAGCCAATGGGGTTCTGGTCGCCGCACACCTTGGTGCGCGACGCTCGCCGCCACGGTGTCGAGGTGCGCACCCCCGACCTGCACGCCTCGCGCGCCGGGGCGACCCTCGAGGAGGGGGGATCCGTGGTGCGCCTCGGGCTGTCCTCGGTGCGAGGCCTCGGTTCGTCGCTCGCCGAGTCGGTCGTGGTCGAGCGGGAGCGCGGCGGCGGATTCGTGTCGATGGAGGACCTGGTGCGACGGGTCCCCGACCTCGACCTCGCCCATCTCGAGGCCATGGCGACCGCCGGGGTGTTCGGGGAATCGCTCGGCTTGGAGCGACGCGAGGCGATTTGGACCGCGGGGGCGGCCTCGCGGAGCCGACCGGGCACATTGCCCGGCATCGTGACCGGCGACCGATCGCCGCGTCTGCCGGGTATGACCCCGGTCGAGGAGTCCATCGCTGATCTGTGGGCGACCGGGGTGTCGCCGGATGGCCATCCGACGGTGTTCGTGCGGACCGAGCTCGAACGACTCGGGGTGGTCACCGCTGAGGGGTTGCGCACCCACGAATCCGACCGCACCGTGGTCGTCGCCGGTGTCGTCACCCACCGTCAACGGCCGATGACGGCCAAGGGAACGATGTTCATCAACCTCGAGGACGAGACGGGTCTCGTCAACGTCGTGGTCTCGGTTGGTTGCTGGAAGCGCTACCGGTTGGCGGCCCGCTCAGCGGCGGCTCTGGTGGTGCGGGGCCGCCTCGAGCGAGCCGAGGGCGTGGTCAACATCGTCGCCGAGCGCATCGACCCGTTGCCGGTGATGGCCGGGTCGAGGAGCCGTGACTTCCGATGAGCGGTGACGTGCCTCAGCCGGCGATGACGGGCACCTCGGCCATGGCCGCGGCGACCGCCTCGTCGCTCAGGTCGTAGTCGACCATCTCACCCGCGAGGAACTTCTCGTAGGCGGCGAGGTCGAGGTGTCCGTGACCGCACAGCGCGGTGAGGATGACCTTCTCCTCCCCGGACTCGCGGCAGGCCATCGCCTCGCGGACCGCGGCGGCGATCGCGTGGGTCGGCTCCGGAGCCGGCACGATGCCCTCGGTCTTGGCGAAGTTCACGGCGGCGGTGAAGCACTCGACCTGCGGGATGGCGATCGCCTCGGCGAGACCGAGCTCGTAAATGTGGCTCACGAGCGGCGACATGCCGTGGTAGCGGAGACCGCCGGCGTGGATCGGGTCGGGGATGAACGAGTGCCCGAGGGTGTGCATCTTCATGAGCGGGGTCATGCCGGCGGTGTCGCCGAAGTCGTAGCGGTACTCGCCCTTGGTGAGGCTCGGGCAGGCGGCCGGCTCGACGCAGCGGATGGTGGGGTTCATGCGCCCGGCCATCTTCTCGCGGAGGAACGGGAACGCGAGGCCGCCGAAGTTGGAGCCGCCTCCGGTGCAGCCGACGAGCACATCGGGGGTCTCGCCGACCTTGGCGAGCTGGAGGAGGGCCTCCTCACCGATGATCGTTTGGTGCATCAGCACGTGGTTGAGCACGCTGCCGAGGGCGTAGCGGGTGTTCGGGTCGGCGACGGCCATCGCGACGGCCTCGGAGATGGCGATGCCGAGGCTGCCGGGGTGGTCAGGGTTCTCAGCGAGGATCGCGCGGCCGTACTCGGTGACCTCCGATGGGCTCGGGTGCACCGTTGCGCCCCAGACCTCCATCATCGTGCGCCGGTAGGGCTTGGTGCGATAAGAGGCGGCGACCTGCCAGACCTCGCACTCCATCCCGTATTGGGCGGTGGCGAAGGCGAGCGAGGAGCCCCACTGTCCCGCGCCGGTCTCGGTAGTCAGCTTCGTGACCCCCTCGGCGTTGTTGTAGTAGGCCTGCGGTACCGCGGTGTTCGGCTTGTGCGAACCGGCCGGGCTGACGCCCTCGTACTTGTAGTAGATGCGGGCCGGGGTGTCGAGCAGGCGCTCGAGGCGATGCGCACGGAACAGTGGGCTCGGCCTCCACAGTCGGTAGATGTCGAGCACGCCGCCAGGGATGTCGATGAAGCGCTCGGCGGAGACCTCCTGCTCGATGAGCGCCATCGGGAACAGCGGCGCGAAATCATCCGGTCCGGCCGGCTGCAGGGTGCCCGGATGGAGCGGCGGGGGTGGCGGAGCCGGAAGGTCGGGGACGATGTTGTACCACTGGGTGGGCAACTCGTCTTCGGAGAGGAGGATCTTGTTCGGTACGGCGCTCATGCCCCGACACTACGAGACCGCCGGAGGGCTACATGCACGGGAACCTCCAGTGAGGTTCGGCCTAAACTCAGCGCCGATGGTTGACGAAGCAGACGACGGATCTGAGCTCGGAGGGGCATCGGACGGGTCAGCTCGTCCCGTTGGTGCGCGATCATCCAAGCAGCCGGCGGCGAAGAAGTCGAGTCCCAAGAAGGCGCCG
>Ga0222718_10002722_pt1 | contig 15620 bp, 20 predicted proteins | sample C33_27DmetaG_FD_165045 | JGI IMG/M metagenome (GOLD analysis project Ga0222718, IMG submission 165045) | Estuarine water microbial communities from San Francisco Bay, California, United States - C33_27D | ecosystem: Environmental > Aquatic > Marine > Unclassified | place: USA: California... | reverse complement strand
AACGCGCTCGTTCTTAACCGGCATGGCCGCCGCCCCCCTTATCTGGCTGTGCATGGTCGCCTTCCTGCTCTTGCTAGGCGGCTAGACCATGCAGCAAGCCCGAATTATATTCCTGCGCTACGCTGGCACCTGTAAAGGCTGTCGCCGCTACCTAGCCACGGGCGCAAAGGCACTGTTTAAACGCGGCCATATTGTAGGATGCTACGATTGCGCGGCATCATTAAGACCAGAAAAAGGTGAGTAAAATGCTTATTGAACAATACAAATATTTAGACTGTGACCCGAATTTCGAGTGGGACGCAGAAAGATTAAATGCAGACCTTTCTGCATTGGAGAAAGTGCGCGGGCTGTCGATAGCTCTCCTGAGAACAATAGACGAGCAAAAACAGCGTCGGGTGCATTATCACCCCACGCTAGACGCGCTAGACGATTTTAAATTGCACGTTCAAGAATCGCTTATAGAAACGCTAAATTCGGCGATCAGCGCCGCTGAAGATTTATTGGATACAGTCGATGAACGATAAAAAACGGCTGTGCTTGCATTGCGCGTATAGCCACTGGCCCAAGCATTCCGAGGGTGAGTGCAACGCGCTAACAAATAGGCCGGTGCCAATACGCGAGGCTAGGTCCGATACTGGAATGTGCGGCCCGAACGCTGTGTTTTTCGAGGATTGCATTGCAGAGCCGTTTAAACAGGCTGATTGACTTTTTGGGTCTAACAGTACAGGGTTGCGTAATGGAAACTGAGAAAACAGTGTCTTACAATGACTTACGCGATAGCCACAGAAGGCTAGCCAATGCTTTGCGCGAAGCAAAGGAGCGTGAAGCGTTGTTGAACGAGCGCATACACTTTTTGACCCTTACGCTGGGGGAACAACAAATTGGCGTTTTTCCCTGCTCTCCAGACATGGCCGACGCATAAAATGAAACACATATTTGAAATTGCTATGGGCGTTATAACTGGTGCGCGTCAAAAAGATTACGGCAAGCCGGAAGAAAATTTCTCAGACATTGCAACTGGATGGACGGTTATTGCTAAGCGTGCGATTGAGACGGACGGGGGCATTACTCCGGCGCACGTTGCCCTTATGAATGATTGGCAGAAAACGTGCCGCCTTTTAAAGACCCCAGCGCATGAAGATTCCTGGGTTGATAAGGCTGGGTATACTGCAATCGGTTATGAATTATCGAAAGACGTAAAAAGTGACGAGTCAGATATTTTGCGATTTGATATGTTGTGGCAAAACCTAGAGACAGAATCAGGAAAAAAAAATGACTGAAAAGAAGTGGAGCGATCAATTCCCTCCTGGCATTCAGCAAGAAATCAAACGCTACATGTCATACCTTGGCACAAAAGGCGGGAGCGCGGGAAAAGGCGACTCGAAGCGCCGTGGTGACAGCGAATACTACAAGTCCATTCGCGCCAAACGCACACTTAAAAACAAAATTAAACAAGCACAAGATGAAGCCGAGAAAATTTCTACCGAGTGATTCTTGGGATGGCGTTAGCGATTGGCTTAAAGCACGCAACAAACTGTCATGGTCGATTGGCGGTTATTATTATGTGCGTGATCTAGATAGCAAACACGTACAGAAAATGCGCCGGCGCGCATTCATACGCTTGGTAGATGCTATGCGTATGGACGAAGGTTTAGAGCCTTTTTTGCCTGACTCTAAGCCCTTCGCCAAATCCTCTTGCCAGCCGGAATAATCAGGCTCTTTTCGTTAAACAGTTTCTTTATTGCACGCTGTAGTGTTTTGTATCTAGTCGCCTGATTCTCATACCTGTGCATCAAAGCGTTTTGCATCTCTTGTTCTGTCGCAGTACCGGCCTTTGGTATTGCGTCTAATACGTCGCGCTCGTTATCGTTGAGCATAGCGGCATTGTGTTTGAGATTCGCAACAAGATCGTTCCAAGTCGCTACTAGGCTCTGTATCTCCTCTCCATCCTCATCCACGCCGACATTTTTTGACTCTAATGTGAACCATTGCGTGTCCAGCTTGTCGCCGTCCTTCTGTTTAAACACCTCCAATTGTGCAGACAGAGAGTCTTTGTCAGGACGATAGCAGCCAAGCAGAAAGTCCAGGTTAGCCGTGATCGCAGAACTACCCCTGGGCCGCTCACTCGCAGAGTGGCCTGTATGGTGCAGTATAATGACCGTACAGCCGTATTCTGCGCGTAGCTTGGTGTTCATACTGCGTATGTAGTCCGCGATGTCTGTGCTGCTGTTCTCGTCGCCGCTGAAGGTCTGCGATAGCGTGTCAATAACGACAAGTGACGGCGGCTCCGGCAGAGCCCGAATAGCATTGGTGAGCCGGTCGATTTCTTCTTCTACTGTCAGTAACAAGGGCGTTATGCAGATGTTAAAATTCTCTGTTACTTTTAACCCGCGCTTTTCATGCCATGCTTTAATGCGCCGATACACTCCAGCGCCGCCTTCTGCTGCAACGTAGACAACATTACCTTCTGTTGTTTTGCGGTTGCACCAGTTCAGGCCATGAGCAACGTGCAGACCAAAGTCCAAAGCAATAAAGGATTTGAATGCACCACTAGCCCCGAACAGCATTCCCATGCTGTCGGCTGGCACCAAGCCCTTAACGAGCCAGCTAATGCTACCGCTGATACGCTCAAGTTCATCTATGCCAACGAGCAAGCTGTCCTCACCGTCGATTACCGGCATATCAATAATTGGTTTACGGTATCTCTCAGCGCCGGAAACCATACGCGGTATTTCGTTGTACCGTTCTTCCCATCGTTGATATTCATGCGGCTCAGTAGGACGCACCGCAAGCATTAGCCCGCGCAAGTGTTCGACTACAGCGCCACCGCTAGTCCCTGCCTTCACCAGCTTAGAGCTTAGTTTAAGCAGAGGGTCATGGTAGCTGCGGTCCTTCGGCACATCGCTGGCAAGCGCGGCAATCAATGACGCATGATCCGCGCCAGATATTTTAGCGGTTTCAGAGTCAACAACGGTGCTGTATCGCTTGATCTGCTCCAAATCCAGGCCAAACGCACCGCAAGCGTCAGCCAAAGAATAGCGCGATTCTAGGTCCATCGACCTAGCGCGTACCGACCAGTTGTTAGCGCGTAGCTTAGTGTTTACGCCGTTGGGTAGCCTCAGATACCGCACCGCATTGTTGCCGGACTTGTCTGCTTTGATTAAGTCAGCGTCAGCCATAGCTTGCATAACAGCGTCTACTGTCTGCTGGTCTGCTGCATCTGGGTCGTCCAGGTCAATTAAGATGCCCATTTGAAAATTGTTTGTGCTGGTCTCGATCAGCCAACTCAGACTGCCAACAACGTCGTCGGGGTTAGCGTCATCTGCCACAAGCGCAAGAAGTTTTGTAAACTGTGTCTTGGTGCGTTTAAACGACCCGCTATCGTCTAAGCCAGAAAGCAATGCTGGGCAAAAATATGTGTTCTGATCGGCTGCTTCATTTATTAGAATCTGCTGCGCCGTCTTGTGTTGGTAAGATCGACCTGACCACTGTGCGTTATCAGGGCTGGTTGCGAACGCATTAACCCAGAGATATTGACCGTCAACAATTTCGCCGCTGAGAGACTCTAAAAAACTAGCGTTGTTCATGTCTCACCTACAGCGTTAATAGATCATCAATCTTTATATTCAGCTTCTGCTTTTTTGCGTGATCCAATATCGCGCCAAAGTGTCGTTGCGGTATTACCCCGCTGGCACTTAGCCATCGCGTCACCGCGCTAGGCGCTATGTCTAGTACGCGAGCCGTTGCCCTAACCCCACCAATCTTATTAACGATTGAGTAAGCCGGTTCTTTTTTGTGCTTGATGTACATAATGATCTCCTTTGAAGGGCGTTATAACTACATGAACACTCAAAATCTATCAACCAAAAAGATCTTAAAAATGGTGTTGACTTTGTGGCAACAGTGGTAGTAGCTTCGTCCGCCTTAACAACAAGCAACGGAGCAAACGATGTCTTTCAATTTAAAAAGCATCCAGAAAAATTCATTGAGCGGCGCACCGAGGGTTATGCTCTACGGTGTTGAGGGCATTGGTAAAACAACCTTTGCCTCTGGCGCACCAAAGCCTATTTTTATTCCTACGGAGGATGGGCTAGGCAATCTCAAGGTCGATCACTTTCCATTAGTTGAAAAGTTTTCCGATGTTATGGACGCGGTGGCCAGTCTATATAAAGAAGATCACAAATACGGCACCGCTGTTTTAGACAGTTTAGATTGGTGCGAGAACATGATCTGGCGACAAGTCGAGTCCACGCATGACGCTAAAGATTTAGCGTACGGCAAGGGCGCGGTTATTGCCGCCGAGATGTGGCGTGATTTATTAGCCGGTTTAAACGCTTTGCGTAACGACAAGGGCATGTCTATTATTTTAATCGCGCATACAACGATCAAACGCTTTGACTCGCCAGAGACAGAGCCGTATGACCGTTACCAGCCGAAACTACAAGAGCGGTCAAATGCTTTGATCCGCGAGTGGTGTGACGCTGTGTTCTTCGCCAACTACAAGACGCTCGTAAAGAAAGACGACATCGGATTTAACAAGCAGGTTGCCAGAGGTATCAGTACCGGCGAACGCTTGTTGCATACTAGTGAGCGTCCCGCATACATGGCAAAGAATAGATACAAATTGCCAGACACGATCCCGATGCAGTGGGATGATTTTGAAACTGCAATCACGCAAACAATGGAAGGTAAATAAGATGCCAGAATTTTCTTTTGAACTAGATCAAGACTACGCGCCAGCGCCCGTTAAATCATACGAACCGCTAGAGCGTGGTGACTATCAGTGCATTGTCATTGAAACCAGCATTAAGACAACCAAGGCTGGCACCGGAGAGTACATAGAGGTGGTGCTACAGGTTGTAGACGGTGAGCATAGCGGTCGCCGCCTGTGGGATCGCCTCAATGTTAGCAATCCCAACAAACAGGCAGAAGAAATCGCACGCCGCCAACTCACTGGTTTATGCCAAGCTGTTGGTATGGACATGGGTAGCAAGCTGGCTAATACAGAGCAGTTACACGACATACCTATGTCAGTAGCCGTTGATATTGACCGCAAAGACCCAACGCGAAACAGGATTGTTGCGTACAACAGCCTGGGCGCAAGTAGCCCTGCTACTGCTCCTGTTTCTGACGCTGCGGCAGAGGCTCCTTCTTCTAACAAGAAACCCTGGGAGAAGTAGCCTTGCCACAGATGCCCGATAGCCAGCACTCCACTGCTCAGAAAATATATGATTGGTATACAAAAAAGAGCAGACCCTACCGCCCACATCTAGGAGCGTCGGTTATCGGGCATTCTTGTGACCGATATTTATGGCTCACATTCCGCTGGGCCAAACAGACAGACTTTCCTGGCCGGATACTGCGTTTGTTCGAGACAGGTAACTTAGAAGAAATAAGAATTGCCAAAGAGCTAAAAGGCATTGGCGTTGTGCTGCACACGCATGACGAAAAGGGCAGTCAGATCAGATGCTTCGATGACTCAGGACATTTTGGCGGAAGCGTCGATGGCGTAGGCAAGGGATTTCCAGAAGCGTTGAAGACCTGGGCAATCTTAGAAGCTAAGACGCACAATTCTAAGTCGTTTAAACAGCTTGAAAAGAAGGGCGTGCTTGAGTCAAAGCCAAGGCATTACGCTCAGATGCAAGTTTATATGGGGCTGATGGATTTAACGCGAGGCATGTACTTTGCTGTCAACAAGGACACTGACGACATTTACACCGAATGGGTCAAGTTTGACCAAACTGCCTTTAATAAACTGCGTCAGCGTGCAGAAAAAATTATTTCTGCAACCGAACCTCCGCTAAAGGTCAGTGAGCGTGAGGATTGGTGGGAGTGCAAGTTCTGTGATTTTAAAACCCTCTGTCACGGCGAGGAAGTGGCTGAACCAAATTGTAGAACGTGTTGTCATTCTACGCCTGTAGCAGACGGGCAATGGCAGTGCAGTAAATTTAAAACAGATTTAAATGCACCTACTCAGGAGAAGGGTTGTCAAGAACATATCTACATTCCGCCACTGATACCCTACGCCGAGCCTGTAGATGCTAGTGACGACTGGGTTGAATACGCTCACAAGAAAACAAAGAAAACCTTTGTAAACGGCAGCGCTAACTTTAGGTCAGCCGAATTACACAAGATGCCGCCCGACACAGTTGGCGGCACAGTTAAGAAAATCAAAGAGGCTTTCCCAGGGGCAGAAGTGACCAAGGTTGTTTCTAAGGCTGGAGGAGATGTTCTAAAGATTAAGCGACCGCCTAAGAGCAAGAAGAAGGTGGTTTCAGAAGAACCGTTTATTGATGATGAGATACCGTTCTAATGACAGGCAAGATGAGCAGAGCAAAAGGCGCACATGCAGAGAGAGAGTTTGCTGCATATCTGTCTGACGCGCTTGGCATTGAGATTAAGCGCAAGCTAGATCAGGCGCGTGAGGGTGGCGACGACTTGCAAGTAGGACGGTTCCGCATTGAGGTAAAGCGTAGGGAAACCCTAGCGATACCTCAATGGGTCAGGCAGATAGAAGATTGCACAGAAGAAGGCGAGGTTCCTGTCGTAGCCTTTCGCCAAAACAGACAGCCCTGGCGCGTAGTCATACGCCTGGATGATTACGTCGATTACATGAAGTTTAGCCTAGAGAATAATCCCCAAGATAAGCCCAACCAAGACTGAGACTGACACAATCACCGTCATCTCTTTCTCATACAAGTCAAACAAGTGCGGGATGCCGTTGACCCAAGGCTTCAGCTTTTCTTTTAGTTCCATCTTATTTTCCTCTTGTTGGTGGCTTCTGACTGTTGCGTGTACCAAACCACCAAAGCACGCAAGTAGTCGTTAAATAGAGAACCGTTGTGACTATAATGTTGTGAACCGTGATTGCCTGTTCTGCGCTTATCAAAGCGCCCACGCCAGCCATAATAGCCTTGGCCTCAAGATACATCATAGTCGTGATGGCGCAAAGATAGATCGTCAGCCCTGGACGCACCAAGCCACGTATAAGATCTAACACGACAAGCATAAAGCTGGCAGTAGGGCTAATTGTAGCCTTTGCGCTGTATTGCTTTGGCTCTAGCGTAAAGGATTGAGAAAAGGATTCTTCCGCTGCCTTGGCGCGTTTGCCTTCTGCCTCTACCTCTGCTACCTGAGTACGAGCCGCCCACTCCTGCGCCATTAGCTCACCATCAATACGCTTCATGTTGGCTTGATGACTGTACTCAGCTTTCTTTAACTCAATCTCTTGTTTGACTTTCAAGAAGTCAAAGAAACGCTGAAACGCAACACCGAGCAAGCCGGTTACACCGCCAGAAAAGATGCTACCAAGAAAGCCCAACATTCTTTATCTCCAATTCAAAGGGTTCACGCTTCATGCTGTTTTCTAGTTTGGCTACAGCCGGTCGAGAAAGCATAATTGCCTTTTGTCCGTCCATGTGGCCTAGCTTTTCTCCTAGCGCGATGCAGCCGTAAAGCTGCGAGCGCATATTGCACGATTTGTCGCCCATAAGATTTGCGCTGTGTATTCTGATGCCTGACCTGTCTGGCACATCTCGAATCAAGTACATATAGCGTTTAAACGTAGGCGAGTAGGTCCAATCAACTTGATATATGCCTATCGGGATGCAGCTTATGTTTCTTTGATTATTTCGATCTGGTAGCTCGCCAGAAAACAGCACGTTATTGCCAAAGAATATCCGACCAAAAGTACCGTGGCTGCTACTTTCCAGGCGTTCTATCTTTACTCGCATTTTTGCCACGCGCTTTATTTATAATCTCAAAGATGTCGTATTCTTTTGTCTTTTCTAAGAACCGAGCAGTTGCGCCAAGAATGGAATAACTAATAAAGCCAACGAGTGCGCCAGACATAAGTTGCATTTCCCAATTTTCAGAAGAACCTGTAATTTGTAAAATTGGAACAGCAAAGATAATTGCAGAGCCACAAGAAACAGCGCCGCGTGTAAACGCTTCGTTTATTGTCTTTGGCTTTATGTATGACATCAAAGCAAACCCACCAATAAGGCCACCAACCGCGCTGGCTATTTTTGTTGTTATGTACGATGTTGGGTCTGCCATAGCTTAAACCTTTATTATGTCAATCAAGCGTCTGCGCTTGGTTCTATCTTAACCCAAGATGTTGTTTCTTCATCCCAGGTATATATCGCTCCATCGTCAGGCATATCGACCGGTGCCTTCCACTGACACGTTTCTTCGTCTAACAGCCAAGACGCAAAAGGCTTTGGCGGAATGAAAGCATCCCTACCCGCGTCATAAGTAAATCCAACACCCGCATAATTCTTGCGAATGTTGTTGTTATAGCTCGTCTGCTTCCACTCGCCGCCGAACAATTTGTGGCAAAAGGAGGCACCGACTGATTCGGTTTCAACGCCGCTTTCATTTACGGTCTCGTTGTTTGATACAACAACAACGCGCTGGACAACGCCATTTGAGTCAATTTCTGCAAAGTGAGCCATTAGAAGGTTATGCTCCCTGATCCGGTGAATGTGTATATGTTGTAAGAGCCGTCTATAGTAAGGGTTGGCGAGCCGGTAGTTGCAGATGCCGTTGCAGTAGTGCGGAGAATTACGACTCCAGAACCACCTGGCTTACCATTTGACGCATTATAAACCCAACCCCCGCCTCCGCCTCCGCCAGTGTTAGCTGTTCCAGCAGTAGCATTGTTCAACGGGTACCGATCACCAGAACCACCGCCACCGTCACCTCCAGGCTTTGAGATACCGCTGCCATCATTATTTCCACCACCACCACCGCCAGCGTAAACGACAGATGCGCCTGAGATAGACGATGCGGTGCCATCTCCGCCATAGCCGTCTCCATCAGTACTGCCAGCCTCACTAGCTCCACCGCCACCGCCACCAACGGTGGCGGTGCGGGGTCCACCATCATTACCTTGTGACGGACTTACTGATGGTGTGTTTCCCGACCCAGCACCGGCAGTAGCGTCACCGCTACCGCCACCGCCACCAGAGCCACCATCGCCGCCAGCGACACTACCACTACTATTGGCACTGCCAGCGCCATAGCCACCGCCCGCAGACGTAATTGTTGAAAAAACAGAGTTTGACCCCGTTCCTCCAGGCCCGGTCGGAGAAGAACCAGAACCACCGCCACCCGCTCCAACGGTAACGGTGTAGGCTACTCCTGTACTGGGAATGAAGCCTGTAGCTGTGCGAAATCCACCGGCACCACCGCCAGCACCGGCACCAGAGCCACCACCGCCCCCGCCTGCAACAACTAAGTATTCTACATCAATGCCGGAATCTGCTGCGAATAAGCCAAAGGCTTGCGCTGACATTGCTCCGCGTGTGATTACTGTAGGCATGAAAGAGTCCTAGGCAAACTGAGTTTGAGAAGCCAAAACAGTAAACGCAGCCGATCCTGTTTTTATAATTGTGTAGGTATAAATATCTATACCGCTGGCGTTGCCGGATGTAGGCGCTGAACCGCCTTGATATTTAGGTGTTACGCTACTCCCATCGACTTGCACAACATTGTTGTAGTAGGGAGTGGCACCTTGCGTAACTAAGAATGTTACGGTCATCGTTTCGCCGGTTGCCATAGCTGTATCAAGCGATGTTCCAGAAGATGCGCGGAAGTTCACCGTCCAGTTTGCAGCAGCATTACTGGTGTAATACAAAACGCTCTGCGTTGTTACGTCATAGTTAATCGTGCCGGTAGCTGCTGTGGCTGAAACGGTTGCTGGCTCTACTACGTTTGTAAAAGATGCCGCTAATGCACTGCTAGAGCCGGTGAATGACTGTTTAGCTGTAAATGTCGTAGCAGTGCCAGGAGCAACATAGTCTGTTCCGGCTGTTGCTGCGCTTAGTGCGCTTGTGCCGCTGCCTTTAACAATGCCTGTAAGCGTTGTCGCACCCGTACCACCATTGGCAACAGCAAGCGTACCGGCAAGCGTAATCGTTCCGCTTCCAGTGACAGGTCCACCAGAAGTTGTTAATCCTGTTGTTCCACCAGAAACATCTACGCTTGTTACGGTTCCGCCGCTGGCGGTAGATGCAATGGTAATTGAACCGCTGCCGTTAGTAATAGTAATACCAGAACCAGCCGTGATAGTGGCTTTGGTTAAAGTATTGCCTGTGCTGTTACCGATAAGAAGCTGACCGTCAGTGTACGATGTCTGCCCAGTGCCGCCGTTTACTACAGCAAGGGAACCTGTTACCCCAGTAGACAATGGCAAGCTGGTGCAGTTTGTGAGAGTGCCGCTTGACGGGGTTCCTAACGCACCGCCAGGAGCAACGTAATCTGTTCCTGCAACAGCAGCACTAAACGCGCTAGTTCCATTGCCTTTCGCTATCCCTGTAAGTGTAGCAACGCCTGTGCCGCCATTAGCAACGCCAAGCGTACCGCCTAGAGTAATCGTGCCGCTTGTTGTAACCGGGCCTCCAGATGTCGTTAGACCAGTCGTGCCGCCGGAAACGGCAACGCTTGTAACGGTGCCTGTTCCTGCGTCTGTTGCCCACGTTGGAACTCCACCCGCAATAGTTAGAACCTGACCAGACGTTCCTACAGTTAACTTATCGAGCGTGTTTGAAGCGCTGGCATAAAGTATATCGCCAGTAGTCCAGGTGCTTTGCGCTGTGCCGCCGTTTGTCGCCGCCAAAGTGCCAGCTAGTGTGATCGTACCGCTAGTCGTTACTGGACCGCCAGACGTAGTAAGTCCCGTCGTGCCGCCACTAACGTCTACGCTTGTTACTGTACCAAGAGCGTTGGCTACCCACTGAAACGCAGAACCAGACCACTCAAGAAACGTATTGGATACAGTAGGCGCGTCAATAAAGGTAGTCGTGTCAGCACCAGATTGAACTGGTATTTTATTAGCAGCGCCGCCAGCTAGGTTTGTAGCTTTGCCAACAAGTGCGTCAGTCGCCGTGAACGTAACACCAGTTGGAATAGTTACTTCCGTAGAAGTAAATTTTACGACGGGCGTTGTGACAGATATTGCGTACCACTCATCAGCGCCAGCCCAGTAGAAACCACTTGTTGTTTCATCAGCCCAAGCGACACCAGGGACGCTTGCTGTCCCGGCGTAAGTACGCAAAGCCGCAAGCATACCGCCTTCACCATTGCGCGAAAGGCTTTCTGTTATCTCATTGCCAACATCGTCAAGTGTTGTGTTGGCCCAGTTTGCTTCTATCGTAGTGTTAGCTGCAACTGGATTGCCGCTTGGCAGTGTGTAAGTGCCAGACCCATTACGAGGCATTGTTATATACTCCTATTGTCCTAATTCAGAGCCAGCATAAGCCCCTGTAAGCCCAAAGTAAGGCGACGCTCTCCTTAAAGCTTCTGATCTTGCTTGTGAAACTGTTGGCGCGGTGGCTAAATCTGTGGCTAAATCTTGCGGTCTAAGCATAAGCAAACGTCCAAGCTCATCTTTTGCTTCTTGGCTTAATTCATTGTTTCCTTTTTTCCCAAGAGCTTTTCTTAAAAGCGATAAGGTTCTCGTAAGAGGGCGGTCTATGAAATCTGAAGTTTCTCTTGCAATGTCAACAGCTTCTCCTACTTCATTAAGACCCCTTCTAGCAGTTTCAGTAGATTCAAATGTAATTGATTGCGCTCTAGGGCTGGCTCTATTTTCAAAATTCTTCATTTGGGTTTCTACATCTAATCTTTTTATAAGATTTTCTGTAGCTTCAGTACCAAATAAACTGTTTAGTTTAGCTTTAAATCTAGGAGCATCTTTGGACCTTAGTATGTTTTGATTATTTTGCAGTTTGTTAAAAACGTCATTTAAAACACCAGCTTTAAAAGATTCTAAGTCTGTTTTAGAGCGTTCAGAAAAACCTTTAATAAGTTCTTTAAATTGCTTTTCGTCTACGCGGGTAGAGAAAATGCTTTTACGGCCTTTTTCAAATGCTTTTTCTGCTTCAAAATAATCTCCCGCAGTTCTGCGTGCTTCGCTCCAATCCTTGTTGCCCTTGCCTTTCCGTGGGTTTGCCGCAATTCGATCTAATTCTTTTAGCAAGGTATTTTTTAAACCAATGTTAAATTTTGCTTCATCGGTAAACTTGCCAAACGTGTCTTTTCCAGCGTTTATTCGTTTATCAAGACCTTTTTTTACTACGTCCCAAGTTTTCCAAGTCGGAACCTTGACTGATGGGTCAAGAATAACAAAGTTGTCGCCTTCTTCTTTTATGCCGTAGTTAGACCATTCTATTTTTTCGCCCGTTAGATTGGCTTTCCTATTCTGAAGTCGAGCTTCACTTTGTATTGCTTTTTTTATTTCGGGGTCTTTTAGAATATTTCTAAGTAATGGTGTGTCCGCTACACCTTGATTGTATGCTGCTTCGTAAAGCGGTTTTGCTTCTGTTTTTCTTAATTTTATAAAATCATCTACATTGCCTTGAGCAGCAGAAGGGTTGATTCCTAATTCAGTAGCAAAATCTTCTTTTAACCTATCGTATCTCGTAGCCACCCGATCTTTTATGAGAACATCAAGCTCATCTGCTGTTTTGCCTTCCATTCTTCCTAAAGTTGCTAGGGTTGACTGCCCTCTTAATCCAGCGGCTTCAGCAGAAGTTAAATCTTTACCCGCTGTTGTTCCTGCGAAACTTTGTAATTCTTCGATTGTTTCTTGTTTTGACTTTCCACCAAAAACATCTGAAATTTTGTTTCTAGCTTTTTCTAATTCTGGAATAGGTTTTTTAAGCCCTGCTGAAATAGCCCTACCAAGACCATATCCTGCCGCACCACCTACGCCGCCTACAACGGCTGCTGCTTCTCGGTTTCCTGGCGCGTATGCTGCTGATAAACCAGCGCCAAGAGCAGCCTCACCAGCGAGAGGCGCAAGCACCGGAGCTTTTGACGCAAGTTTAGCGGCTAATGGAAGTGCGCGAGCGCCTGATAGTGCCAGACCGCCAGGGCCGACAAAAGACGCTACATCAGCGGCAAATGCACCTAAGTTTTCAGCGCGTATGCCTTCGCCTTTTTCGCCTTCTAAGAAGGCTTTGTTTATTGCAATTTGTCTTTTATCTTCTGGCGAAAGGTCTGTAAACAAGCCCTTAACGCCACGCGCAGCCGTTCCGAGACTAGCACTAACTCCTTCACCAAAACGCTCCAAAGAACCGCCTTCGCGCATTTCAGCGACTTCTTCTTGCTGTGAGCTTTTTCCTAATTTTTTATGTTCTACGTTAGCCCACGCCCAAGCGGTGCGCTCATCCGGCGCATCAACTTGATAAAATGAATCTTGAACATTTACTTTAAATTTGGGCATGGCTATTTCCTAGTGACTATTCCAAAAGCTGCACTGCGCCGGGAGGAGGCGCGTCAACATTGTCATCAAACGGAACGCCATTTATTTCAAACCCTGCGGCTCCTCTTTGTACTGGTTCTTCGCCGTTTAAAGCTCTAATAACATTATTGTAAGACCGCTGTATGTTTTCCAAATTTTTTCTTAACTGCTGTGGGCTTTGACCCATGTCCAAGCTGCCTTCAACTTGTTGCAAAAACCTTAATTCTCTTTCTGTGACGTTTCCTAACGCGCCGCCTGTTTTGTTTCCTATGGCAGTTCTTATTGCGTTTAGTTTAGCAAAACCAACGTTGGCTTTAACTGTTGCTAAAGTTTCTTCTAAATCATACGAATCAAAACCTGGGACCAAAGCTCCGGCTTTTCTTAAAATTGCATTGTCTGGAACATTATTTAACAGTTCAAGAGCGTCAGCGACAAACGCATTTTGGTCTTGCGTTTCGGCTGTTTGTTGTCTGATCTGTGCAGCCTTTATTATATCTTCTTTTTTCCTTAACAAATTTTCTGCTCTAATTGTGTTTTCTTGTGGGGCTAAAATTCTCGCTGTGGCAAGGTCGGCTTGTGTTTCCCTGCCCTGCTGTATGCCCGGTGTTTCGTAGAACTCTCCTCCTGACGCATAACCAAAGTCACCAAGCTGTTGCTGGCCTTTTTCTTCCATAGCTTTCTTTAAGTAGTTTTCTTTATAGTCAGAATAACGAGGACCGGCTTCGCCAGCAGCAAGTGAGGTTATCATAGACAAACCTCCATCACGTTTGCGATCTTGGGCAAGCTGCTCAAATCTTTGCATATCAATAGGGGTTCTACTGCTTTTTAAAGCCCTGCGTAAAAGAGAACGGCTGGTCATTCCATCATCAGAACGCGCAGTCATTCCATCATCAGAACGCCCGGTCATCTGATCGACAGAAGGGCCGCTTTCTTCTATTACGGCTTTATCAGGAACTTCATCTGTATCTGCCAAGCCAAGATTAACAAGGTCAACACCTTCTGTGCTTAAACGCATATTTGTTTGATCTGGGTCAAGCACGACATCTTTTTGCGAATCCGCGTTTATTGATTCTCCCCTAAGAGCCGCTTGTCTTTCTTCACTACGAGTTCCTTGAGTGCCTTGACCTGTAAAATACTCACTTATAGGAGAGGCAACGGAATCGGCTACATCGTATAAATTAGAGATTGCAGTAACAGGAGAGAATTTTGCGGCCAACATATTTACATCACGAGCAAATTGTGGCGCGTTAGATTCTTCTAATCGAGCAGCTACTAAAGCCTCTTGATCATCTCGTTCTTTAAGTTGCCTTTCTATAATGTCACGAATATTCATCTCTAAACGCTCCTAGAATTACCCATAAAATACGGGTTTTCTTCTTCTTCGTCCAAAATAGCCGCTCTCCCTGGTCTATTACCCAAAAGAGCCGCTCTTAGCACACCCATGGATGTTGATCTTTCGTCAGCAAGTCTTTCATCTTCTGCGTATGCTTTCTGACCGCCCTTTCGAGCCATGTACGCTTGGCCTAACTTTGCCAATCCCTCAAAAGGAGATGGAGCTACATAGGTGCGACCCGCTCTCCGCCCTCGCAGTGGCGCTGTAGAATCTCCACGCATTTCTTCAATGATTGCTCTTTTGCGCTCGTTTTCACGTTCTTCTTCATCCAAGGGAGCCAAGGATGCGAAGTAATCTAAAAAAGCAATGTCATCGTTATCGTATACCATTTTTTATCTCCAATCTAAAATTGCTTAGTTACCAAACGCAAACAGATTGCCCAGCGCCGCCGAGCCAAGGCTAGTGACAAAGCTCATTTCATATTCGTTCATCACAAAGCTCCGTAATTAACAGCTAAATATCCGCTGTCATGCTGACGCACAAGAGAAGGTCTAACGCGCTGAAGTTCCTGTGCAATTACGCCGCGTTCGCGACGTCCAAAAATGTCGTATTCATAGACTCCTACGCCGATAGGATGAGTCCCAACACGCTGAATGTTACTTTTGAGTCTAATGTCTGAAAACGCAAAAGGATTACCAAGCGCCGCCGAGCCAAGGCTAAAAGCCCCGCTCATAAGGCCACCAAGACCAGCTTGCTTTGCATTGAAAGCGTCAAGCGCCGCATTGTATTGCATACCGGCTGCATCTAAATACTGCGGCGTTTCTGCTCTGCCAGCCGCAGTGAAGCTAGGAAAGCTAGGCATATTAACTTGTTGACCAGACAGCAGTGCATTGAGTTCATTCAAAGACATGCCACGCTGCTGCGCTTGCTCCGCAATGGCTTGCTGACGCGCCGTGTTCATTGCTGATCCATATTGCTGATTTAACGCTTGCTGTTGTGCAACAGCCGCATTTCTAGCTTGCATAGAGCTAAGATCAA